>Ga0308159_1000318_pt1 | contig 132379 bp, 127 predicted proteins | sample PhyCR1_FD_201040 | JGI IMG/M metagenome (GOLD analysis project Ga0308159, IMG submission 201040) | Phyllosphere microbial communities from UC Gill Tract Community Farm, Albany, California, United States - DLSLC.R1 | ecosystem: Host-associated > Plants > Phyllosphere > Unclassified | place...
CCGCAACCAAGACACAAATAACCACAACCGTCTCGAAATTCCCCGAGACGGCTTTTCTGTGTCCCTCTCCAAACCTTGCCCCAAGGCAATGGAGTAAGGGCGTTCGCGTACGGTAAGCGTCCGGTCCCGGACGTCGGGTGGCGACTGGTTTGTAAGCGTCCGATCACTGCCGTCCTCGCTAGCTGAGGGCGAGACGCAGCCAGTCTCAGCCCCGTGTGGTGTCGCTGTTCTGCCGAGTACATCGGCTCCCTAGCCAGCGCTGCGCGCCTGTTTCTGCTTCGGAGGGTCCAAGTTGTTCATCCGGCATGATGGGACCGGCGTAGTCCTTACCGGTCCGGTCCTGAACGCTCGTCTCGGTGAGCACGAGGACGGCACCATCTGCGAGCGGATAGACCTTGTTCGCGGTAGTCAGGCCAGCGGAGGGCGCTCCAAAAACACGTGTATTCGGGCGCCCGACAAAGGCAATCGCCGTCATTTCGCCCGAGCTACCCGTCTGCGGCCCGATCAAGACCGCGATTGGCGCAGAAGAATGCTTTAGAGCAAACGCAGGGGGACTTGTAGGAAGTGGGTTAGGTGAGGGAAAGATATTTCCCATTGAGCGGGTCCACGCTTGTTTGCTGCCATCTGGAAGGACGAAAAAGCCGAAGGGCGGTTCGCCAAGAAGCGGGTCTAAACCCCAAAGCATTGGCCACATGTTACCGCCACCGTTGCCTCTCAGGTCTACAATCCAGCCACATAAACCAGCTCTGTCCATGTCCAGCAAAGCGTCACGTGCGAACGACGTGTAGCGGACCCCCAACGCTGGCCCATTCGAACCTAATGTATTCAGTTCTGGTAGGCGTAGGTAACCGAACCGGTTCTGCACTATTCGTGATGACGGCACACTCGGTTCGGGGAATGACTTCCCCTCACTTGCTGTCGTTCCACCCGGTCTAGCGGCCGGAAGAGCGGAAGGCTCAACTAAGAAGGAATGCCGTTCCCGTAGGCCATCGAGGACAAACCTTATCGCTTGGTAGGTGTCCGAAGGGCTCTTGGCACCAGCCAGTAGAACCTGCGCGCGCGGGACTAGCTGCGCCCAATCAACCCGAGTGCGGTTCCGGTGATGCTCATTAATTAGCACCAGCGCTTGCTGGAAGTAAGCCTGAGCTGTCTCGGTTGGCGGGACGGGCTTGTCGGACGGAGCCGCAATAGCCAATGCCGCAGCAAGTAGGATGACTGTCCGCAGCACCGTACGACCTCCCCAGATATATGCGTAGCATGACGTGAAAACCGTTATTCGCAAGCAACCTGTACCGCCCATCGCCGTTCCTCGATGTGCAGTCAGGCGGCCCAATTCCACGGTGCCAGTTTGCCGATGCGGTTGACAGGGTGACCGTCGGCAACGCGGGTGAGCACGTCGCGCAGCCAGGCTTGCGGTTCGACGAAGTTGAGCCGAGCGGTCTGGATAAGCGTGTAGATCGCCGCGGCCCGCTCGCCGCCCTTGTCGGAACCGGCGAAGAGGAAGTTTTGCGGCCGAGCGCCACGGGCAGGAGACAGTTCTCGGCACGGTTGTTGTCCGCCTCCAGCCGCGCGTCGTCGCAGAAGCGGGTCAGCGCCGCCCGCCGCCTGGCCGCATAGCGGATGGCATCGGCCAGTGCGCCCTTGCCCGAGATGCGGCACATGGTGTCCTCGGCCCAGTTGAAGAAGCCGTCCACGCCAACCCTGACGACCTGACGCCGTTCGAGCCGACCCTCCAGCGGCAGCCTGCGCCCCAGCTCCTCCGCCTCGTACATCAGGTCGATCATGCTGCCGCCGGTGCGCGCCGTCGTGGAGCCGGTCGCCTTCCAGACGTCGTAGATCTTGCGCCGGACATGCGCCCAGCACGCCACCTCGGTAATGGAGCCGGGCTGCCGGCGTCCATCGTACAGCTGCTCATAACCCGCATAGCCGTCCGCTTGCAGGAAGCCGCTGAAGTTGGCGAGGTGGGAGCGAGGCCGCTCGCCCTTGCGGTCGGGCGTATAGAAGTAGGCAGCTGCCGGCGGGCCGATACCCTGCCAACCTCTGTCGTCTCGGGCATATACCCAGAGCCTGCCGGTCTTGGTTTTACCGGTGCCCGGCGCCAGCACCGGCACGGGCATGTCGTCGGTGTGGATCTTGTCGGCCGCGAACACGTGGGCGCGGATGTGGTCGACCAGGGGCTGGAGCAGCCAGCTGCCCTGGCCAACCCAGTCCGCCATGGTCGAGCGGTCGAGTTCGACGCCCTCGCGGGTGTAGATCTCCGACTGGCGGTAGAGCGGCAGATGGTCGGCGTACTTGGACACCAGCACATGCGCGAGCAGGCCGGGTCCAGCCTTGCCACGTGGGATGGGCAGCGACGCCGCCGGCGCTTGGGTGATGGCGTCGCAGCGTTGGCAGGCTAGCTTGGGCCGGACGTGGCGGACGACCTGGAAGCGGCCAGGCACATACTCCAGCACCTCGGTCACGTCCTCGCCCAGCGCCGACATGGTCTCGCCGCATCCGCCGCAGCCGTCCGCATTCGGAACGGCGTGCACCACCTCGTGCTGCGGCAGGTGGTCGGGCAGCGGCAGGCGCTTCGGTTTGCGCTTCTCGCGAGTAAGCGGCGCGACGCCCGCGTCAGCGGAAGCGCTGGTCGCCTGGGCCTCGACCGCCTCCAACTCCTCCAGCCGCAGCTCCAGCTGCTCGATCTCGCGGGTCAGCCGTTCGGACGACTGGCCGAACTGCATGCGGCGAAGCCGCGCCAGCTGGACCTTGAGCTTCTCGATCTCCAGCGCGGTTAGTTGGATGGCCGCCTTGGCGGCACGAAGCTCGGCAACCGTGCTGGCCAGCTCCGCTGCCGTGGTTGCAAGCTCCCCCGCTGTGGTCACGCGGGCTTGTTCAACGGTCGCCAGTCGGTCCTGCAATGCCTCTGCGAAGGCGCGCAGTTCGTCCGGGTCGGAGGGGAGATCGACCGTCGTCAACGACATGGCCCATCCTACCACCGGCCCGACTCAGGCCAAGCAAAAAGGACGGAAAAGTGCCGCTCAGACCAGCGTTGGTGCGGATGCTGGATCGGCGACCACCGATCCGGCGCGGCGCGGCGCTGCCCGTATCACGAAAGCGCCGCACCCATCTGATCGCCGAACTCGCCGCCACCCCGAAGCGTGAAGCGGCCGCGTGACACGACATGCCATCGGCGGTTACCGCCCTGACCATCCGTTCCCGCAGGTCCATCGAATACGGCTTTGACATGCTGGCTGGCCTCCTTCGCCAGCCGGCACATTGAATCAGATCCCCAGCCCAATGGGAATCCTCAGCGATTCAGATCCACGTCATCTCGCTCTAAGAGGCAGAGCGCGTGACCGCCCTGCCCCCACTCGCTTATGCCTAGCGCGCGCTCACCTGCGTCGTCGTCGCGCGGCCCAGCAGTCGTAGGCCCGTACGCGCAACGTCATGCGCACTTGCGACACGGTTCGACGACAGGACCAGCGAGGCATCTTCGCCCGCAAGTACCCGGCCATACAGTGCTCGGGCGTCGTCCGTACGATTGCGCAGCGCGTAGACGGCCGCGAGGTTCAGCAGGACTTCCGGCTCCCGGCTTCCAGCACGGGCTTCCCGTTCGAGGCTACGTTCGGCCTGCGGTAGTTCGCCAGCGGTTATGGCGGTGTGTGCATAGCGCGCTTCCTGCGCTGCTACTGGCGCGGCCAACGCGCCGATCGCGACCGCGAAGAGAAGTGGTTTCCCGATACTGTAGCCCATGCCGTCATCTCCCGAATGTTTCTTATCGATGACGATAATGTTTCACTTTTATGGCGATCGCGCAAGCGATCTTCGTATAACAAAAAAAGGGGCGGCCGAAGCCACCCCTGTCGTGTTCGATCCGGTGTCGACCGGATCAGAAGGCTGCGCGATACTGTTCGTTACCGACGAAGCCCATCTTGGTCACGTTGGCGCGCTTGATGATCGCCATCACGCCATCGACCACTTCGTACCGCGCCGTGGCGTCGGGCTGGAAGTGGAGTTCGGGTTGCGGGTTCATGCCCACCGTCTCGTTCAGATACTGGGTCAGCGTGACTTCGTTGACCGGTGCTCCGTTCCACGCCGTCGTACCCTGTGCATCGATCGTGATCTTGTTCTTGATCGGATCGACCTGGGTTTGCGGCCGGTTGTCAGGCTGGGGAAGGTCGACCTTCACCGCGTGCGACTGAATCGGGATCGTGATGATGAACATGATGAGGAGCACGAGCAGAACGTCGATCAACGGCGTCGTGTTCATGTCCATCATGGGTTCGTCGTCGGCGCGACCACCACTGCTCATAGCCATATCAGGTACCTCCTATTGGCGCGCGCGCGGGGTGGTGTTCGGATCCGGTTCGGAAATGAACCCGACCTTCGTGAACCCGGCCGACTGCATCGTGTAGATCGTACCACCGATGCAGCGATACGGCGTGTTCACGTCGCCGCGAATATGCACTTCGGGCAGTTCCAGCTTGGGATTACCGACGCCACCCTGACGCGCGATTTCCGCTTCCAGCTTGGCGACCGCACGGGTCCGCAGCTCGTCGGCCGAAACCTTGGTCAGGCCCCAATATACGCCGCACTCATTGCCTTCGCCCAGCACCGAAAGCGATACGTTCTCGGGCTTCGTCGTCGTGGGTTCAAACACGACCTTGGGCAGTTTCAGGCCGCTTACCTGCTGGACCACGACCGGAACCGCGATCAGAAAGATGATCAGCAGCACGAGCATGACGTCCACGAGCGGCGTGGTGTTGATGTCCGAGAGGGGGGCGTCATCGCCGCCGCCGCCAGTACTCATCGCCATAAGGCTATCCTATCCACTTGCACTCTAATCGAACCGCCGGGTCCGGCCGGACCCGGCGGCAATTCGCGTCGGATCAGACGCGCGGTGCGGTCGGCACGCCACCGGCCTGGCCGGCGGTCGTCGTGCCGGTTACCGGCTTTGCAGTGGTCGCCGGAGCGACACGGGCAACGGCCGGGCGAACCGCACCGTTCGATGCGAGGTAGCCGAGCACGTCGTTCGAGAAGGCCGAAAGGTCTTCCGAGATCGACTTGTTGCGGCGCTGCAGCCAGTTGTAGGCGAGCACGGCGGGAACCGCGACGACCAGACCGATGGCGGTCATGATCAGTGCTTCACCGACCGGGCCGGCGACGTCGCCGATGGCTGCCTGACCGGCCGCGCCGATCTTCACCAGTGCGCGGTAGATGCCGACCACGGTGCCGAACAGACCGACGAACGGCGAGGTCGCACCAACGGTCGCGAGGAAGGCAAGACCGCCGCCCAGCTTCGAGTTGATCGCTGCTTCCGAGCGGGCGAGCGAACCGTGCAGCCAGTCATGCGCTTCGACCGGATCGGTCAGCTTGCCATGCTGTTCCTGAGCAGCGAGGCCGTCGTCGACGATCTGGCGATAGGCCGAGTTCTTGTCGAGCTTGGCAGCGCCTTCACGCAGCGAGTTCGACTGCCAGAAGGTCGAGCGAACGCGCTTTGCCTGGTTCATGATCTTCTGCTGTTCGAGCAGCTTCGTGAACAGGATGTAGAACGATCCGACCGACATGATCACAAGGATGCCCAGCGTGGTGAAAGCGATCGCGCCACCCTGCTGCAGCGCTTCGAAGAAGCCGAAGTTCGGGGCCCCGGCGGGCGCACCGGCGGCAAGGAAAGGGGTGAGCATTGATTGAGTGTCCTTAAAAATTGGTCAAGGATGAATATCGTTCATGGATATCGAGAACCCGTGCGGATCGGGCGGGCGCATGTGACAGGATCGCACGCGTCCTTGTTGCTTATCGATCCGCTGGCAGACGCCAGGTGAAGCGCAAAGTCTTCGTACCGCCCGGGACCGGTTGTCCCGCCGCGTTGAGCGCCGGCGAATAGCGACCACGCGACGTCACCAGTCGACAGGCCGTCCGGTCGAGCAGTGCCGACCCCGAACTCGACGACACCCGGCAATTCTCGATCCGCCCTGCTGCGTTGACCTCGAAGGTAATTCCGCTGACGCCTTCGTCCTGCGCGTTGATCGCCGACGGAGGATAGTCGTCATCCGTCACCCACGAACCCGGGTTGCCACGCACGGCCGCAGCCTTGCTGATGACCGGGGCTGGCGGTGCGGGCGGCGCGACCGGTGCCGGCGGCGCGGGCGGACCCGCGGTCGGAATCGGCGCATAGGTCGGCGGCGGCGTGGTAACGGATTGCACCACGACCGGCGGTGGAGCCTGCGTCCGCACGATCGGCGGCGGCGTTACGACCGGCGGCGGCGATTGCGGCTGCGGCTGGTCGGGCGGCGGGGGCGGGGGAGGAATTTCCTCGGGCGGGGGCGGCGGTTCCACGACGTCGAACGTCTCGGTATCCTCGACCGCCTTCTTTACATATTTGTAGGCAAGACCGGAAATGAACGCATAGCCGATCAGAACGTGCAAAATAAACACGATGATCAGCGCTACGATCCGGCCGTTACCTGCTTTTTGGTCAGCGTAAGCCATTCAGCAACCAAACTCCTCTAGCCCGGTACATTGGGTTGACCCGCCCGGCGTACCGACGCGGAAAACCGTACGTCCGGGGCTACGCGGCATTCCGGACCGCGATTGTGTATCGTGGCCTTTTGGACGACGCAAACGCTTTGTCGGACGAAACTTTCGTACAATCGCGCGATGACGAAAATAAGTCTGTATCGCGCAGGAGCCCGTCCCTATGAAAAACGCTATGATTCCACGTTTTCCGGCGCTGATCGGCGCTTCGATCCTCGTTGCCGTGACACCGCTGACAGCGCGTGCGCCCGCCACCGTTGTGCAAGCGGTGGCAACCGAATCGCCCGCTACCTCCTATTCGCTGCTCGCACGGCTCGCCCTCGCCGCGGATGTGGTGGTCGATGCGACGATTCGCTCGGCGGTTCGTATCGCGCCGGCGGAGGCGACCGGCCTCGCCCCCGGATACGCTCGTTTCTATGTCACGGCGGATATCGGGGCGCTGATCCGCAGCGGTGGTGCGATGCCCGCCCGCGTCGGATATCTGGTCGATGTACCGTTCGACAGCCGTGGGCGCCCTCCCGCGCTGAAGCGCCAACGGGTGCTGGCGTTCGCACGCACCGTGACCGGACGCCCCGATCAGCTTCAGCTCGTCACAACCAATTCCCAATTCGCATGGGACCCCGCGCTAGACCAGCGCGTGCGGAGCGTGGTGCGCGAGGTGATCGATCCTGCCGCCCCGCCCGCGATAACCGGCATCGGCAACGCCTTCCACGTTCCCGGGACCCTGCCGGGTGAGGGCGAAACCCAGATTTTCCTGCAAACCGCGACCGGCGATCCCGTGTCGCTGCTGATCCTGCGCCGACCGGGCGAACAGCGCCGTTGGGCGCTGGCATTGGGCGACATCATCGACGAGGCGGGCGGTGCGCCGCAGCCCGATACGCTGGCATGGTATCGTCTTGCCTGTGGATTGCCCGTCGAATTGCCCGCGACCAGCGTTCATCAGGACGATGCGGCGGGCGCGGCGATCGCGCGCGACGATTACCGGTTCGTGCGGACGGCCCTGGGCCGGTGCGACGACGGCCGCCCCGGCTGACCCCGCCCGATCAGTCGGCGTCGCGAGCGAGATGGACGAAGTCGCGCTCGAACCGCACCAGCCCCGCCCCGCCATCGACGAACAGGATCTGTCCGGTACTCGCCCCCGCTCCGGCGAGAAACAGGACCGCATCGGCAACGTCGTCCGGGGTCGGCAGGCGGCGCAGCGGCATCATCGCCGCCAGCCGGGCGACCTGCCCCTCGGCATAATCCTCGGTCGACAGCGTCAGGCCGGGGGCGACGCCGTTCACTCGCACTGTGGGTGCAAGCGCGAGGGCAAGCGTGCGCGTCGCCTCGGCCAGCGCCTGTTTCGACAGGGTATAGGCAAGTTGGTCGGCATGCGGATGGGCGATGCGCTGATCGAGGATGTTGATGACGGCCCGTCCGCCCTGCGCGGCCAGTTCGGTGGCCAGCACGAACGGTGCAGCGGCGTTTACCGCGAAATGCGCGGCAAGCGATTCCGGCGACGGGGTCGCCGCATCGTTCGCCCGGAAACAGGACGCGTTGTTGACCAGTAACGCCACCGATCGTCCGAACCGCGCCGCGACATCGGGGATCAGCCCGCGAACCGCCACCGGGTCGGCCAGATCGGCGTGAAAATACTCGCACGCCGCTCCGGTCGCCGCGATCGACCGTAACAGGGCATCGTCGGGCACCCCTTCCCGCGTCGCGTGCAGCGCCACGTCCCATCCGGTACGCGCGAGTTGCAACGCGATGCACGCACCCAACCGGCGATAGCTGCCGGTGACGAGCGCCAACGCACGGCTCACCGCCGGTGCCGCACCATCGTGATGCCGATCGATTCGCCCGCTTCGGCGATCGCCAGCTTCACGATCCTGATCTTTACGCGCTGCACCCGTGGATCGGACACGAAAAGGGTGTCGGCGATATGATCGGCGACGCCTTCGATCAAAGTGAAATGCACGCCCTCCGGCAGGGCCGCCGACGCAGCGTGCTTCAGGTCGAGATAGCTTTTGGACGCCGAAAGCGGCGTATCCGGCGCGAACCGTTCGGGACAATCGAGATCGACCGTCATCGAAATCCGCAACGGTTGCGGCAGATGCGTCTCCTCCGAATATACGCCGGTCAGGACGTTGACCTCGAAATCATGGACTTCCAGTTGAAGCGAATCGCGCAAGCGGCACCTGTCATCGAATGGGAACATGCGTGCGATAGCAGAAGCCCGTGCCGACGACACCGGGATCGCGCATCTCGCTTGCGTCCTGATTTCTGCGCGGTACAGGCCCATTCCCACCGCAGTCGACTGGAGTCGTGTTGTCTGACCTGATCCCCCTCTCCCGGATCGCGCCCCCCGATGTAGAGGCGCTACTGGACCTCGCATTCGGGCCGGGACGCCTTGCGCGCACCGCCTATCGCGTGCGGATGGGGACGTTGCCGATCGTATCGCTCAGTTTCGCCGCAACGGAGGGCGATGCGCTGGTCGGCAGTATCCAGTGCTGGCCGGTCGAATTGCGTGCCGGGGATGGCACGATCGCGCCGCTCATCATGGTCGGCCCGGTCGCGGTCCGTCCCGAACGGCAGGGTGACGGTATCGGCCGCGCGCTGATGGCGCGATCCATCGCGGCGGCGGGGCCGGAGGCACCGCTGATGCTGATCGGCGATCCCGAATATTACGGGCAATTCGGCTTTACCGCCGATCGCACCGGCGGATGGTCGCTGCCCGGACCGTATGAACAGCGCCGCCTGCTGGCGATGGGCGACGTGCCCGCGTCGGTGGGGATGGTGGGCCCGCGCATCGCGATTGCTGCCTGACGCGGCACGTACGCACCCCTTGTCGGGCAATGGCGGCGCGGAGTAACGGGACGCCATGCCGATGCAGCCCCCCCCCGATTTCGCCAACCTGTCGCTGGCCGAGGTGGCCCGCCTTGCCGCCGAAGCGAAATTGCCGCCGGTCGACCGCTGGAACCCGGCCCATTGCGGGGATAGCGAGATGCGGATCGCCGCCGACGGCACCTGGTTTCATCAAGATAGCCCGATCACCCGACCCGATATGGTGCGGCTGTTCGCGACGATCCTGCGCCGCGAGCCGGACGGCAGCCATGTGCTGGTCACGCCGGTCGAAAAACTGTCGATCGCCGTCGACGATGCGCCGTTCGTGGCGGTCGAGGCGAAGCTGTCGGGCGAAGGCGAAGCGGGACGCGTGGCGTTCCGGTTGAATACCGGCGATATGGTCGTCGCTGACGCCTCGCACCCGATCCGTATCGACGGCAGCATCGACGCCCCCCGCCCCTATGTGGTGGTTCGTGGCGACATGGACGCGCTGATCGCCCGGTCCGTATTCTACGAGCTCGCCGAGTGGCTGGTCGCCGGTCCCGACGGCCGAACCGGCTTGTGGAGCGAGGGCAGCTTTTTCGCGTTCGATCCGGCATGAGGCTGGTCGATCGATTGCGGGCGGCGCTCGGTCCGCCGGGAACGGGGTTGCTGACCGGCGACTTGAGCGATAATCCGCCCGTGCCCGTCGCGGGATGGCGGGCGGCGGCGGTGCTGATCGCCATCACCGACCGACCCGAACCCGGCGTGTTGCTGACGCGCCGTACCGAAGCGTTGCGCAATCACGCCGGACAGGTCGCTTTTCCGGGCGGCAGTGTCGATCCGGACGACGCGGACGTGTCCGCCGCGGCGTTGCGCGAGGCGTGGGAAGAAATCGCCCTGCCCCGCGCCAGCGCGACGATCGTCGCCACGCTCGACCCGTATCGCACCGTGACCGGGTTCGAGGTCGTGCCGGTGTTGGCGGTGGTGCCGCCCGACCTGCCGCTCGTCCCCGCGCCCGGCGAGGTCGAAGCGATCTTCGAGGTGCCGCTCGCATTCCTGCTCGACCCGGCGAATCTGCGTATCGGTAGCGGGTGGCATGAGGGCCGGGAGCGGCATTTCCACGAAATGCTGTTCGGCGACCACCGTATCTGGGGAGCGACCGCCGCGATGATCGTCAATCTGGGGCATCGACTGACATGGCCGTGATCCTGCCGCACGCCGCATGGATGGACCGCCCCGGTCTGGAAGAACTGGCCGTCGCGCTTGGCGAGGCGGAAGGTGATGCCCGCTATGTCGGCGGGGCGGTGCGGGATACGCTGATCGGACTGGACGTCGCCGATATCGACGTCGCGACGATCCATCCGCCCGTCGACGTCGTGCGTCGGCTGGAAGCGGCGGGGATCAAGGCGGTGCCGACCGGCATCGCGCACGGCACCGTCACCGCCGTGACGAGAGGGACGGTAGTGGAGGTTACGACGCTGCGCCGCGACGTCACGACCGACGGCCGCCATGCGGAGGTTGCCTTTACTGACGATTGGCAGGCAGACGCCGCGCGCCGCGACTTCACGATCAACGCGCTGTACGCCGATATGACCGGCGGTGCGGTGCATGACTATTTCGGTGGGATCAATGATCTGGCGGCAGCGCGCGTGCGGTTCATCGGTGACCCGTTGCGGCGCATCGCCGAGGATCATCTACGCATCCTGCGGTTCTTTCGCTTCCTCGCCCGGTTCGGCGACACGCCCGATCCGGACGGGCTGGAGGCGTGCATCGCTCGTGCCAACGACCTGATGGCGTTGTCGCGTGAGCGGATCGCCGACGAACTGCTCAAGCTGATCGTCGCGCGCGGCGCGGTGCCGATCGTACGGCAGATGGTCGAGGGCGGGATCTTTCGCCCGGTGCTGCCCGAGATCGACGCCGCCGCGACAGACCGGCTGGCTGCATTGGCGGAGGCAGAGGCAGCCATCGGTATCCCGCCGGATCCGGTTCGACGCCTTGCCGCGCTCCTTCCGCCGACACAGGCGGATGGCGTCGCCGCCCGGCTGAAACTGTCGAATGCCCAGCGCAAGCGCATCGCCGCAGCGCTGGGCACCGACGACCCGCAATCGCCGCACGCACTCGGCTATCGCATCGGCACCGAGGGCGCGATCGACCGGCTGTTGCTTGCCGGAGCGTCCGAAGCGGCGGCAACGTTGCTCGGATGGGAGCGGCCGGCGCTGCCCCTGTCGGGTGGTGCGCTGGTCGAACGGGGGCTGGCGCGTGGACCCGATGTGGCGCGGGCGCTGCGCGCGGTCGAAAACCGGTGGATCGCGGAAGGCTTTCCGGATGCCGCGCGCACCGCCGTCATCGCCGACGAAACCGTCGATCAGTTGTTGCGTGTCACCAGATAGCGATAGGCGTCATCCGCGCCGATCGGCCGCGTGTAGAAGTATCCCTGTCCGAACGCACAGCCCAGCGCGACCAGCGTCTGCTCCAGTTCCTGCGTCTCGATCCCTTCGGCGATGGTGCGCATTCCCAGCGCCTGCGACAGGCTGAGGATCGCGCGTACGATCGCTACCTTGTCCCGGTCCGCCAGCATGCCGGTGACGAGGCTGCGATCGATCTTGAGCTTGTCGATCGGCAGCTTCTGAAGATAGGCGAGATTGGAATAGCCGGTTCCGAAATCGTCCATCGCGATGCTGGTGCCCATTTCCTTCAGGGTCAGCATCGTCCGCAACGTACGGTCCGGGTCCATGACCAGTGCGCTTTCGGTCAATTCGATGGTGAACCGGTCCCCCGAAAGTGCGTGTCGGGCCAGCGTGTTGCCGACCATCGCCTCGACGTCGTCGCGTTGCAACTGCACCGCGGACAGGTTCACCGCCATGCGGGTTCCACAATTGCCCCCCGCCCGGCGATCCCATTCGACCAGCGTCCGCGCCGCTTCCTCCATCGCCCAGCGGCCCAGCGGCACGATCAGGCCTGTACCTTCCGCCACCGGAATGAAGTCCACCGGCGAGATCGACCGTCCGTCGGCCGTGTTCCAACGGGCCAGCGCCTCGAAGCTGCTGACCATGCCGGTCGACAGGTCGCAGATCGGTTGAAACGCCAGATGAAGCCCGCCCTGTTCAAGGGCGACGCGAAGTTCGGTCTCGATCGAGAACTGGCTGCGGACGATTTCGAACAGCCGGGGATGATAGGTTTCGGTCTGACCGGTCCGCTTCGCCTGTTTCAGCGCGAACTGGGCGTGGCGGATGAGGTCTTCGGGATCGTCCATAGCGTCTACGCCCAGCGCGATGCCGATCGAACAGTCGACCTGTATCTGAAAATCGGACAGGCGGAACGGTTGCAGCAACGACGCATGCATCCGGTCGGCGACCTGCGACGCATCCTCGGACGCGTCGTTCAGGGTCAGCAATACCGCGAACTCGTCGCCGCCGGTACGCGCCAGTACGTCGCCGGTGCGCAGCGCGCTCTTCAGGCGGCGGGCGACCGATATCAGCAATTCGTCGCCCGACATCGATCCCATACAGGCGTTGACCCGACTGAACCGGTCGAGGTTGACCGCCAGCACCGCATGCGACGCCCGGTTGGCGTCGGTGACCTGTTCGTCGATCCAGTCGCCGAAGCCGGTACGATTGGGCAATCCGGTCAGCGCGTCGGTGCTCATTTCGCGACGCAGGCTGATCTCGGTACGCTGGGCGGGCGTCTGATCGATCAGCGTCACCATGCAGCGCGGCCGTTCCTGCACAACGGTACGCCGGGCAAGCGTCACGTCGAAATAGCGGCAATCGATCGATTCCCCCAGCCGCAGCGCGATCCGACGCTGCAGATCCGCCGACCGCAGGAAGTCGAGAATGTCGGTGCCGATCGCCGCAACCAGCGCCGAGTCGTCCGCCGTGGTGCCGAGGCCCGCCGCCCGGAAGGCATCGTTGATATCCTGAAAGACCAGCCGGTCATCGGCGATCGCGAGGATCGCCACCGGTATCGGTGCCAGGTCGAGCAGCGAACCGGCGGAAAGCGAAGGAGATTCGGCCGAACCATGACACTGGATCGGAACCGCGTCCCCGCGCGGAACCGACGGTGGAGGCACAGAAGATACGGTCCGACGCAATATCATTGGCGACGACACATCCCGGCAGGAGGGAGACGGCAATCCGTAAACGATAATCTGGATTAATCTGCTGTCTTACGAACTACAATATCCCAGAACGGTACTGCTGCGATATCGCACCATAGTGACGCACACGGCACGCCCCTGCAATGGAATTACATTGTGCGTAACGCAGCCGGAATCTGTTCGGGCGACACATCAGAACCGGTTGTCGCGGGGAAAACCGGTCGGCGGCATCCGGCCGGCCGCCCCCCGTGCAGCGCGCCACGGCGACAGGTCGCTTTCGGTCCGGGTCCGCCCGCGTTCACCGCCCATCGTCCAGTGCAGTCCGTCCGCGAACCGCAACGTGCGTGCATCGGACAGGCCGCCTTCGCGGAAACGTTGCAACTGCACCCCCTGCCCCCGCGCCATCTCGGCCATTTCGCTCAAGGGAAACAGGACCAGTTTGCGATTGTCGCCGATGGCCGCGACGTAATCGTCATCCGGCGCGACCGGTCGGACGATCTTCAACCGCGCGCCGGTGCGCGGGGTCATCACCTGTCGCCCCTTGCGCGTTTCGGCCAGTACGTCGGCGATCCGGACGACGAACCCCCGCCCGTCGGTCGCCGCGAGCAACAGGCGGTCGGATGCCGCCGCCTTGGCCAGCGATACGATTTGCGCCTCGCCCTCCAGATCGATCATCGCGCGCACCGGTTCTCCGAATCCTCGCCCGCCGGGCAGCTTGTCGGCACCGATCGTGTAGAATCGGCCGCCATCGGTCGCCAGCAACAGCTTGTCGGTGGTGTGCGCGTGAAAGGCGAAAGCCGGGCCGTCGCCTTCCTTGAACTTCGCGGTATCCGCCGATGCCAGTTCGACATGGCCCTTCAACGCCCGCACCCAGCCGCGCTTGGACAGGATGACGGTCAGCGGCTCACGCTCGATCATCGCTTCGGGAGGAATTTCACGCGCCGGGGCGGCTTCCTCCACCGTCGTGCGGCGCTTGCCCAACGTGGTTTCGGGACCGTAGCGGTCGCGCATCCGCCCCAGATCGCGCTTCATCCGCGTTCGCTGCCGCGCCTCGCTCGACAGCAGCAGCGTCAGTTCGGCCTGCTCCTTTTCCAGCTTCGCGCGCTCGCCGCGAATCTCCATTTCCTCCAGCTTGCGGAGCGACCGCAGCCGCATGTTCAGGATCGCTTCCGCCTGTCGGTCGGTCAGGGTGAACTCGGCGATCAGCACCGGCTTCGGCTCGTCCTCGCCCCGGATGATCTCGATCACGCGGTCGAGGTTCAGATAGGCGGCGAGATAGCCGTCGAGCAGTTCGATGCGGTCGGCGATCTTCGCCAGTCGATGTTCGGACCGGCGGTGCAGCACGACGAACTGATGGTCTACCCACGCCTTCAGCGCGTCACGCAGCGACATGACGCGCGGCGTCCGGTCCTTGTCGAGAACGTTGAGGTTCAGCGGCACCCGCGTTTCCAGATCGGTCAGCCGGAACAGCCCGTCCATCAGCACTCCTGCATCGACCGTACGGCTGCGCGGTTCGAGGACGATACGAATCTCGGCATCCGATTCATCGCGCACGTCGGACAGGATCGGCAGCTTCTTGTCGTTGATGAGCGCGGCGATCTGTTCGATCAGCTTGCCCTTCTGAACCCCGTACGGGATTTCGGTGACGACGATCTGCCACCCGCCACCTTTTTCCCGCTCGACGACATAGCGCGCACGCACCCGGAAGCCGCCGCGCCCGGTGGCATAGGAATCGCGGATCGCAGCCGGTGAATCGACCACGATGCCGCCGGTCGGGAAATCGGGGCCGCGCACATGCGCCAGTACCGCCGCATCGTCCGCCTCCGGCTGATCGACCAGCACGATCGCCGCGTCGAGCAGTTCGGCGGCATTGTGCGGCGGGACGCTGGTGGCCATCCCGACCGCGATCCCGCTGGCCCCGTTGGCGAGCAGATTGGGGAACAGGCCGGGGAACAGTTCCGGCTCCTGTTCCTCGCCATTATAGGTGGCGCGGAAGTCGACCGAATCCTCGTCCAGCCCCGCCATCAGGTCGATCGCGACCTGCGTCAGCCGTGCTTCGGTATAGCGATAGGCGGCGGCGTTATCGCCATCGATATTCCCGAAATTGCCCTGTCCGTCGACCAGCGGATATCGCAGCGCGAAATCCTGCGCGAGGCGCACCATCGCATCATAGACCGACTGGTCTCCATGCGGATGATATTTGCCGATCACGTCGCCGACGACGCGCGCGCATTTCTTGTACCCCGAAGCCGGGTCGAGCTTCAGCAGTCGCATCGCCCACAACAGCCGGCGATGCACCGGTTTCAGCCCGTCGCGCACGTCCGGCAACGATCGCGCGGTAATGGTCGACAGGGCATAGACGAGATATCGTTCGGACAGCGCGCTGTCGAACGGAGCGTCGAAAACGCCGATCGGCGTGGTGGGGTCGGTCAGGTCGGTTGCCATCGCCCCCGCGATAGCATCCCGACGACCGAACCGCGAGACCTCAGTTGGAACGAACCGGGATCATGCCGCGCGCGATTCCATTGGCGACGCCACGTCCGCGACCTCGTCGTCGATCAGCGCCATCACGTCCGCCACGATCGACTCCCACTCCTCCGACGGAATGTCGATCAGCCCGAACAGCCGCATCAGGAACGCCCCCTCCATCGCAAAGAAGGCCAGCCGCAGCCGACGACCCGCGGGAGTGCTCGCATCGATGTCGTTCACCCGGTCCCGATACCAGTTGCGGGTCAGCGCCATATGTTGCGGCGAATTGAGTACCGACACCATCAGACTGGGTGCGCGACGGCGCGACCGTGCATCGAAATTCGATGTGGACACGATGTGGGCATTGGTCCGATCATGCCCGTCCTGCGAATTCGGACATAGTTCGTCGATGCAGGCGGCATGGTCCTGAACCCACCGCTCGAACATCGCGCTGATCAACGCTTCCTTGCTGCGAAAACTATATTGCACCCCGCCGTTCGTGATGCCCATCTGTTCCGCGACCGCCGCAATGGTCAGGCCCGCCGGACCTTTGGCCATCGTAACCGCTTCCGCCGCATCAAGAATGCCGTCACGCTCGATCGTTCTGATTCTTCCCACTGTTCGCCCCTAAACAGCCGTTTGCACGGTTCGTATCTTCCACCCGGCAACCCGCTTAACCTAGGTATGTGCATCATGTCAGGATTAATTATACGAAACGCGATTCTATTTACTCCAGTCGCGCGGCAAAGTGCTGTAATCAATTCGTACGGTTTGCTTCATTCGCGGGCCGCCGTCCTGCAAAAAACACGATGAGTGCCGGTTCCACGCCCGGGGACCGGATTCCCCTGACATGGCCCGACCTGACCGGCCGCGCCCGACCGGAACCGGATGCCGTCGAGCGATATGGCGACGACGCGCTGCAACGGGTCGACCTGTGGCTCCCCGCCGACGGCGACGACACGCCGCGACCGGTCGTGCTGATGGTACATGGTGGATGCTGGCAGAGCGCAATCGCCGATCGCCGCCTCATGGACTGGATCGCCGACGATCTGCGGCGCGACGGGATCGCGGTCTGGAACATCGACTATCGCGGCGTGGATCGGGACGGCGGCGGTTATCCGGGCACGTTCCACGACGTTGCCGCCGCCGCCGACCTGCTCCGCGCCGTCGGCCGTCGCCATGCGATCGATCCGGGGCGGGTCGTCGCGGTGGGGCATTCGGCGGGCGGGCATCTGGCTTTGTGGCTGGCCGCGCGTCTTCGGCTTCCGCATGACAGCGTGTTGTGGCGCCCCGATCCCCTGCCGGTACGGCATGTCGTCAGCCTTGGCGGCCTGCCGGATCTTGCCGCGGTCGAGGACGAGCCGGCCAATGGTTGCGGAACCGACGTGATCGCGAGGCTGGTCGGCGGCGGCCGCGCGGATCGCTTTGCCGACACTTCGGTTGCCGAACTGTTGCCGATCGGGGTCCCGCACGATCTGGTGAACGGACGGGAGGATCGCATCGTCCCCTATCGCTTTGCGACCGAGTATCTCGCGACCGCCCGGATGAACGGCGATTCCGTAACGCTCCACACGGTTCCCGCGACCGGACATGTCGAATTGATCGCGCCGGAAACGGCAGCGTGGTCGGTAGCAAAGTCATGCATTCGCAAGGCATTGGAATGCACCGAACCGGAACATTGACGCATCTGCCTTAATCGTGCCACATTTACGCCTTGATTGAGGCAGGAGCGTTGTATGCGGTACGGTATTGCGATGCTGGCGGTGCTGGTTCTTTCGGGATGCGGACGGGCGCCGAACTCCGGCGAGGCGGAAACCGCGGCTGAAACGATGGAGGATGCCAGTCCGGGCATCAATGTCACCGCCGCACCCGGCGTCGCGTTCCGCTACGACTATGCGTTCCGCCTTCCCGCCGAACGCATCGCCCGCGTACAGGAAGCACATGCGCAGGCTTGCGAACGGCTGGGCGTGGCGCGCTGCCGGATCACGGCGATGCGGTATTCGCGCGACACCGACAACCGCATCGACGCTGAACTGGGCTTCCGCCTTTCGCCCGACCTCGCCCGCGCGTTCGGCCGCGACGGTATCCGCGCGATCGAAGCGGCGGAGGGCATGGTGCTGACCGCCAATATCGTCGGCGAGGATCGCGGTGCGGAGATCGAACAGTTGCAGGCGACCCGCGACGCCGCGACAGCCGAACGCACGGCGGCGGAAGCACGCAGCCGCACCGCCGGTCGCAACGGACGCGACGACCTTGCCGTCCGGCGCGACGTCGCGAACGCCGCCGCGACCGAAGCGACGGCCGGAATCACCGTAGCCCGGCAGGCGCTGGCCGCGACGCCGGTCGACTTCAAATACGAGTCGGGCAACGCCATTCGCGGATTCGATCCGGTATCTCCGTTCACGCGCGCCGCCGATCTGGCGGTGATGTCGGCGCGGTTCACCGTTTCGGCGGTGCTGGCGGTGCTAGGCACCGGACTGCCGCCGCTGCTGGTCGCGTTGCTGGGATGGTGGGCGTGGACGCGGGGCCGCCGGACGTGGCGGCGACGGTCGGCGGCACACGCCGACTGATTGCGCCCGCCTCCCCCTTCGGCTATGCGGCGGCCTTCTCCTGCGGGCGCGTGATTTTCGCGCCCGGATCGCATGTTTGAAGGAATTCGCATGGCTCGCCGTCGCCAGATTTATGAAGGCAAGGCCAAGATCCTCTATGAGGGTCCGGAACCGGGTACGCTCATCCAGTATTTCAAGGATGACGCCACCGCCTTCAATGCCCAGAAAAAGGGTACGATCAACGGCAAGGGCGTGTTGAACAACCGTATTTCCGAGCATGTCTTCACGCTGCTCGGCAATATCGGCGTGCCGACCCACTTCATCCGTCGACTGAACATGCGCGAGCAGTTGATCCGCCAGGTCGAGATCGTCCCGATCGAGGTCGTGGTGCGCAACGTCGCCGCCGGATCGATCAGCAAGCGGTTGGGGATCGAGGAAGGGCAGCAATTGCCCCGCACGATCATCGAATATTATTACAAGGACGATGCGCTGGGCGATCCGATGGTATCGGACGAACATATCCTGTGCTTCGGCTGGGCGGCGCAGGACGAGTTGCACGAGATGGCCGACATGGCGATCCGCGTGAACGATTTCCTGTCGGGCCTGTTCGCGGGCATCGGCATCCGGCTGGTCGACTTCAAGCTGGAATTCGGTCGCATCTGGGACAACGACTTCAGCCGTATCATCCTTGCGGACGAAATCAGCCCCGATGGCTGTCGCCTGTGGGACATGGTCACCAACGAAAAGCTCGACAAGGACCGGTTCCGCCGCGACCTCGGCGGTGAAGTCGAGGCGTATCAGGAAGTCGCGCGTCGGCTGGGCCTGTTGCCGGAGGGCGCCGATTCGTCGGTGCTCGACCTAGAAGTGCATCGCAAGCTGCGCGACGGAAAATAAGCCGTTAGGGGCCGGGCTTCGTGGCCGGCTCCGGCACCCGCTCCCCCACCCGTCATTCCGGCGAAGGCCGGAATCCATGGATGGGGGACGGTTGCGTTTTGATCGACAGCACCCGACACAATAGATTCCGGCCTTCGCCGGAATGACGGATGTGGTTGGGACGAGCGGGCGGCATATACCGCCCGCCCACCGCCCTCACGCTGCCGCGAACATCTCCGGCGGCAACGCCATCACCGCGTCGGCACCGCCCTCGATCTTGCGACGCAGCGCGCCGGTATCGGGCAGGATACGTTCGGCATAGAAGCGCGCCGTCACCTGCTTCGCCTTCAGGAACGCCGTGTCGCCTTCGCCGGCCGCCAGCATCGCTTCCGCCGTCGTCAGCATCCGCAGCCACATCAGGCCGGTCGCAACGATCCCCATGATATGCATGTAGGAATGCGCACCCGCACCGACATGGTTCGGGTTCTGCATCCCGTTGCCCATGAACCACATCGTCGCCGCCTGAAGATCCTTCAGCCCGCGCTCCAGCCGTTCGGCGAAGTCGCGGGTGCCGTCCGCGCCCTTGGCGACGGCGATCTCCTCGGCGACGATGCGGAAGAGGTGCTGCACCGCCCGACCACCCTTTTGCGCCAGCTTTCGACCGACCAGATCCATCGCCTGCACCCCGTTGGTGCCTTCATAGATCATCGCGATCCGTGCATCGCGGACATATTGCTCCATGCCCCATTCGGCGATGTAGCCGTGCCCGCCATAGACCTGTTGCGCGTTGGTCGCGACGTCATAGCCCTTGTCGGTGCCATAGCCCTTGATGACCGGGGTCAGCAGCCCGACCAGATCGTCGGCCAGTTCGCGCTCGGCCTCGTCCTCGGTCATATGCGCCAGATCAACCTGCAGCGCGCCCCACAGGCACAGGGCGCGCAATCCCTCGGTCAGCGCCTTGCCCTCCATCAGCATCCGGCGGACGTCGGGATGGACGAACAGCGTATCGGCCTTTTCCGTCGGTTCCTGCGGTCCGGTCAGCCCGCGCCCCTGCCGCCGGTCGCGGGCATAGACGACCGCGTTCTGATAGGCGGTTTCGGCAACCGCAATCCCCTGTAGCCCGACGCCCAGCCGCGCCGCGTTCATCATGATGAACATCGCCGCCAGCCCTTTCATCTCCTCCCCGACCAGCCAGCCGGTGGCACCGTCATAGTTCATGACGCAGGTCGAATTGGCGTGAATGCCCATCTTGTGTTCGATCGAACCGCACGACACACCGTTGCGCACGCCAAGCGACCCGTCATCGTTCACCAGAATCTTCGGCACCACGAACAGCGAAATGCCCTTCGAACTGTCCGGCGCGCCCGGCGTCTTGGCGAGGACGAGGTGGATGATGTTGTCGGTCAGGTCGTGCTCGCCCGACGAAATAAAAATCTTGGTGCCGGTGATCGCCCATGATCCGTCGTCGTTCGGTTCGGCACGGGTACGGATCAGCCCCAGATCGGTGCCGCATTGCGGTTCGGTCAGGTTCATGGTCCCGCCCCATTCGCCCGATACCATCTTCGGCACATACATCGCCTGTTGTTCGGGACTGCCCTTCGCCAGCAGGGCGGCGATCGCGCCGTGGGTCAGACCGGGATACATCGCGAACGCCATGTTGGCGGAAATCATATATTCCTGAAACGCGGTGGAGACGACGTGCGGCATCCCCTGTCCCCCGAACGCCTCGGGCGCGGACAGCGTACCCCAACCTGATTCGATGAACTGGCGATACGCATCCTTGTATCCGGCGGGCGTCGTCACGCTGCCGTCGGTGTGGCGGGTGCACCCTTCCTGATCGCCCGACTGGTTGATCGGGAACAGTATCTCGGCAACGAAGCGGCCCCCTTCTTCCAGCACCTGTTCGATGACGTCGGGCGTGGCGTTGGCGAAACCGGGAAGGTTCGCATGGGTTCCAATGCGCAGCACATGGTCAAGGATGAAGCGGGTATCGCGAACGGGCGGAACATATTGCGGCATGGGGTCAATCCTTCTCCGTACCGGCCTCTGTCCGGGCCGTTTGAGCAAGCTGGTCAATCGTTTCCACGAACTGCTGCAGTTCGGCGATTGCGGCATCGATATCGCGCCGCTGGTTGGTCAGCAGTTCGATGCGGTCCCGACATTTCTGGACCGTCACCTGTCGCTGGACACGGCGTCCGTCGCCGACATCGTACAGGTCGATCATCTCGCGAATGTCGGACAGGCTGAACCCGACGCGCTTGCCGCGCAGAATCCATGCGAGCCGCGCCCGGTCGCGGTGCGAATAGATGCGGGTCAGTCCGCGCCGCTCGGGCGAGATCAGTCCCTCGTCCTCATAAAAGCGCAGCGCCCGTGCGGTAACGCCGAATTCCTGACAAAGATCGGTGATCGTAAACGAGTCGCGATCGGATCGGGCTGCGGTAGATACGAAGCTCGCATGGTCGGCGGTCGAGGATGCACTGGCAGACATGCGACCTTGTTGCCTTCCCTTTACGTCAACGTCAACTTTCTTCGCCGGACGGTACGACATTTTGCGGCGGACAGTTGGTGCGGCGCGTCGGTTTGCGCCGAACGGCGGTGGTCGCGAACTCGGCCGGGTCGAGAATATTGTCGCGGCGTGTGTCGGCTTCTGTGAACTTGGTGGTCGTCTTGATCGCCCATTCGTCGAACGTCAGCCGCCCGTCGCCATTGGCGTCCAGCCTTGCATAGGCCTTGCGCCGCGATGCCAGATACTCGTCGCGCGTGATCCGGCCGTCGCGATCCTTGTCGTACCGGCCGAACCGCTTTTGCTCACGGGTGCGCGCGGTCGCCGCAGGCGCGTCGGGCAACGGGGCATCCGCAACAGTGGCGCCGCTTGCCTGGGCCGGTGGTGGTGGCGGCAGCGCCTCGGTCGCGGCATTTCCCCGAAACAGGAACAGACCCGCAGCCACCAGTGCCAATGCCGATCCCACGCCCGCCAAAAATCGCCACATACCCGCTTCCCCCGCTTCCCGGGGAGTCTAGCCCCCAAGGCAGAGAAGCGGAAGCGTCAGTCCGGTCGCATCTACCTGCCTCGTAGAAAGACCGCCCGCCCCCATCGGGAGCGAGCGGCCTTTGCAACATTCGGACTGTGGAGCGGAAATCAGCCTTCGCTGGCTTCCGTCTCGACCTTCTTCTTGGCGCGTGGCTTCTTGGCGGGTGCCTCGGCAGCCGGTTCTTCCGACGCGTCGGCCATTTCGGCCTTCTTCGCCGGTGCCTTGCGAGTCGCCGCCTTCTTCTTAGGGGCTTCGACTTCGGCCGGGGCGTCGGCAGCGGCAGGCTCGACGTCCTTGTCCGTCACCGGGGCCGCCTCGGCGTGCGCATGGTCATGGTCGTGATCGTGGTTGCAGTTCGGGCCGTGCACATGCGGCACCGCGCCTTCCTCGCTCTCGATCGCTGCTTCCAGTTCCTCGCGCGTGACTTCGCGGTCGGTAATCTCGGCCTTGCCGAACAGGAAGTCGACGACCTTGTCCTCGTACAGCGGGGCGCGAAGCTGCGCTGCTGCCATCGGCTCCTGCTGGACATACTGCATGAAGCGCTGACGATCGTCGGGGCTGTACTGCTGCGCGGCCTGCATGATCAGGCGCTGCATTTCCTGCTGCGTCACCTCGATGCCGTTCGCCTGACCGATTTCGGACAGGAGCAGGCCCAGACGGACGCGGCGCACCGCGATCTGGCGGTAATCGTCACGCTCGGCTTCCAGCTCGGCGCGAGCGGCCTCGGGGTCGGCTTCATGACCGGCTTCGTGCTGAAGCTGCGACCAGATCTGCTCGAACTCGGCTTCGACCATCGACGGCGGTACGTCGAAGTCATGACCGGCGGCAAGCTGATCGAGCAGCTTGCGCTTCATGTGTGTGCGGGTCAGGCCATTCAGTTCCTGCTCGACCTGCCCCTTGATCAGGCCACGAAGCTGTTCGAGGCTTTCGAGACCGAGCGACTTGGCGAACTCGTCGTCCGGGCCGCCTTCGGCCGGGATCTTCACGTCGGTGACCTTCAGGTCGAACGTCGCCGCCGCACCCTTCAGGTTCTCGGCCTGATAATCTTCCGGGAAGGTGACGTTGATCGTCTTTTCGTCGCCCTTCTTCACGCCGACGAGCTGGTCCTCGAAACCGGGGATCAGGCGACCCGAACCGATTTCGACCGACATACCTTCGCCGGTGCCGCCTTCGAACGCCACGCCGTCGACCTTGCCGACGAAATCCATCACGACCAGATCGCCGGTCGCGGCCTCATGGCCTTCCGGGGCATCGTCGTGACGCTTGTTGCTCGATGCGAGCTGCGCGACCTGTGCGTCGACGACGCTCTCGTCGGCGGGAACCGTCAGACGCTCCAGCGTCAGCCCTTCGATCGCAGGCGCGGGCACGTCGGGCAGGACTTCCAGCTCGACCTTCACCGCCGCGTCCTGACCCGGCGTATATTCGCCGTCCAGCGACACCTGCGGCGCGATCGCCGGACGCAGCTTCTGTTCGGCGATCAGCGTCTGGATCCCGTCCTGAATCGAGCTGTTCAGCGCGTCCTGCGCCAGCGCGGGGCCGTGCATCTTGCGGATCAGGTTCGCGGGAACCTTGCCGGGGCGGAAACCGGGCATCTTCACGGTCGGAGCCACGCGCTTCACCTCGGCATCGACCTTCGCGTCGATCTCCCCGGCGGCGATGGTCAGCGTGTAGGCGCGCTTCAGGCCCTCGTTCAACGTCTCGACAGTCTGCATTCTCGAAGCTTTCGTCAAAGGAATCGAATCGGACGGATCCAGCATCGATCGAGCGCTGGCGGTGGGCTGGTGCGGGCGAAGGGAGTCGAACCCCCACATCTTTCGATACTGGAACCTAAATCCAGCGCGTCTACCAGTTCCGCCACGCCCGCCCGAGCGGACACCGCCGGCACGGGCGCGTCTATAGGCAGACGCGCGCGTTCGGGCAAGTCGCCACGCATCGCAGCTTGTCGACGATCCCGCAACCCTGTCGCGCGGCGGGCGTTCAATCGGGGAAGGAGAGCGATCCATGCCCGTCGAACCGCCGATTCCCGCCGAAACCCCGGCCCCCGAACCCGGTGTAGCGCCGATCGCGCCGCCGCCAGAATATCCGGTGCCGCAAAGCGAACCGGGCCAGCCATCGGCACCGCCGCCGGAAATCGACGTGCCCGGCCCCGATATCGATATTCCCAGCCCGATGCCCGGCGGCGATCCCGGCGTTACGCCGGTCCCCGGCCAGCCCGTAATGTAAAGGAACGATCATGACCGACCGCGACCGCAGCCCCCATCCCGACAGCACCCCGGACGCCGACACCGACCGCCGCAGCGATATCGAACAGGCGGTGGATGCCACCACCGGCGACGTCGAACGGATGGGCACCGATGTGGGAACGACATCCCCGACCGAACCGACCGTCTCCCCCGACACGGCGGGCGGATCGGGTGGGGTCGTCCGTAATCAGGATATGACGCAGCAATAACGACGAACGCCGGACGTCCGATGGAAGCGGACGGCCGGCGTCACCGATACTCAGGGTCGTTGCGTCAGGTCGATGATCCGGTCGCGTTGGTATGCGATGACGCCCGGCATCGGGGCGATCCGACTGACCAATACACCATAGAAATTGGGCAGTTTTCCAACGGGAAAGAATGTCGCTGGAACGATACGCGCATCCTTCAGACGGGCGTTGACCGGCATCGATTCCGGTCGGGCGACGAAGAGCGGTGGCTGTCGAGAGAATGAATCTTCCGCCGTCTGCGTCGCGTCATAGACGAATGTCTCCGATCCCGCGATGCCGAGATCCACGACCTCGCCCGCCTTCACCGCGAACCCGATGCTGCCCATGCAATAACAAATTCCGACCGACCCGTTTGGGATCGAGGAAACCGGGCCATAGAGGCGGTACCGCCCCGGCGTGATCGACTGAAGATAGGTAGAGATTGCACCATTCGCGCGCGAGACGCGACCGAAACGGTTGAGCGGCCCGAATTCCACCGCCGTCATCTGCTCGAACGGAAGCGTGTCGAGCGTTTCGTCGGTCGGAGCGATCGGCATGGCCGGACGGTCTCCGCGTAACTGGCTGCGATCCTTGCGCCAGGCTTCCATCTGGGCAGGATATGCCTTTGCGGCCCGTTCATAGCGGCGCTGCAACGTCGCCAATCTTTCGGCACGCAGCGCGGTATAGGCCACCCGATCTTCCGCCGAAGGTATTTTCATCAACATCAATTGCAGCGGACCGTGCGAATCGACTAGGATATAGCCCTTGGCAGGATCGAGCCGGACGACCGGTTGATCCTTGACCGGTGCGCTCTGAACGAACACCGGGTCGCGTGCCATCACCGGGGACGTTGCGATCAAGCCTGTTAACGCGGCGAGGATCGGGATCATTCTCATCGCGGAAGTACCTTTGCGGTCGGCACCGGGCCGGATGCTACCATCGCCTGACGGATCAGTTGCGGCCGCCGGTCTTCCTCGCTCACGGCGTTCAGCCCTTCCTCGAAATGAAACGCCTGCCACCGCTCGCGCTCCAGTCCGTATCGCCGATATTCCTTGATCCCCATGCACGCCCGCATGTTGATCCGCCGCATCCGCCGTCGTTCGCCCGATCCGACGATCAGGTCGGCTGCAGCGGAACCGATCAACCCGCCGACCGCGCCGGGTAGCGATGCTGCATAGCCCGGGATATTGGGCGATGCCGCAGTCCGAAGGCCACGCGCATAATCGTCACATTCGTTGATATCAGCAAACGCCGTCGCGAAATCGGTGTCGGGACGGTGAAAATAATAGTATTTTTCGTAACTTTCCGGGTCGACGGTTGCCGGATCGAAACTGAGATCGGGCATCGTCTGCGCCGCGTGTTCGGCATCGGTCGCGGTTGCCAGCCCAAACGGCGACCCGTCCCCGGCAAGGTACACGACCGGCTGTTGCGCGACGAGTGGCGTCGCTCCCGCGACGGCCATCGCCATCGTGACCAACATCGTCCGATACCGCATCGAATACCCCCGTTCGACACAGGGTGCCCCCACCCTGTCGCCAGCCCTATCGTGCGCGAGCGACCGTCGATTCGCCATCGTTTCGACTATGGTATCCGGTTCAGCCGAGCGCCTTCTTCAACAGGTCGTTGACCACGCCCGGATTGGCCTTGCCCGACATCGCCTTCATCGTCTGACCGACGAAAAAGCCGAACAGCTTGTCCTTGCCGCCGCGATAATCGGCCACCTTGTCGGCGTTCTTTGCCATGACGTCCGCGATCGCCGCTTCGATCGCACCGGTGTCGCTGGTCTGCTTGAGCCCGCGTTCCTCGACGATCGCACCGGCGCCCTGCCCGGTTTCGAGCATGATCTCGAACACCTGTTTCGACAGCGTGCCCGACAACGTACCGTCGGCCACCAGCCGCAGCAGTTCGGCACCCTGCGCGGGCGAGACCGGACTGTCCTCGATATCGCGACCCAGCCGGTTGAGCGCACCGTACAGGTCGGAAATCAGCCAGTTCGCCGCCGACTTGGCCGACACGTCGGTTCCGCATTCCGTGAGCAGCGATTCGAACCAGCGCGCCGTCTCGACCTCGGCGGTCAGGACGGCGGCGTTGTACGGCGACAGGCCCAGTTCGCCCTCGTACCGCGCGCGCTTGGCGTCGGGCAGTTCCGGCAATGACGCGCGACATGCGTCGAGGAACGCATCGTCCAGTTCGAGCGGCAACAGGTCGGGATCGGGGAAGTAGCGGTAATCATGCGCGTCTTCCTTCGACCGCATCGACCGCGTCACGCCCTTGTCCGGGTCGAACAGTCGCGTTTCCTGAACGATGCGGCCGCCGTCCTCCAACACCTCGACCTGACGCCGCGCCTCATATTCGATCGTCGCCATGACGAAACGCACCGAATTGACGTTCTTCGTCTCGGTGCGCGTGCCGAACTCGTCGCCCGGACGACGAACCGACACGTTCACGTCGGCGCGCATCGATCCCTCTTCCATATTGCCGTCGCACGACCCAACATAGCGCAGGATCGTGCGAAGCTTGCGGACATAGGCACCCGCTTCGGCAGGCGAGCGCATGTCGGGGCGGCTGACGATCTCCATCAGCGCCACGCCCGACCGGTTGAGATCGACATAGGAGCGCGTCGGATGCTGATCGTGCATCAGCTTGCCCGCATCCTGTTCGACATGGATGCGTTCGACGCCGATCGTCTTGGTCGGGCTGTTCGGGTCCTTCTCGTCCAGCACGACCGTGATCGACCCTTCGCCGACCAACGGGTGATAGAGCTGGCTGATCTGATATCCCTGCGGCAGATCGGCATAGAAATAATTCTTGCGATCGAACCGCGACCATTTGTTGATCTGCGCATCGATCGCCATGCCGGTCCGCACCGCCTGAACGATGCATTCACGGTTCGGCGTGGGCAGCATTCCCGGCATCGCCGCGTCGACCAGCGACACCTGCGTATTCGGCTCCGCGCCGAACGCAGTGGCCGCGCCGGAGAACAGCTTGGCGTTCGACGTGATCTGCGCATGGACTTCGAGGCCGATGACGACCTCCCAGTCGCCGGTTGCGCCACGGATGCGGTAATCGCTCATGTCATCGCTCTTCAAAGGGGCCGGTCGGCGGCCGCTGTTCATATTCATTCGTCGGCACCGGAGTCGGCCCGGCATTGTCCGCGTCGTCTGCATTGCCCTTGGCATCCGGCAGCAGGTCGAGCGCGAACTCCACCATCGTGCCGACCGCCTCGACCAATGCGGACAAATCTACCACCAGCGCTCGGCCCGTGCCACGAACCCGGCTCGCTGCTCGATCGCCAGCCCGGCGTTCAACACGCCCTGTTCGTCCAGCGGCCGACCGATGATCTGCAACCCCAGCGGCAGCCCGTCCTTGTCGACGCCGCCCGGCACGCTCATCGCGGGCAATCCGGCGAGCGACGACGGCACGGTGAAGACGTCGTTCAGGTACATGGCGATCGGATCGGCGCTCTTTTCGCCCAGCGCGAAGGCTGCCGAGGGTGCGGTCGGGGTCAGCAATACGTCGCACTGTTCCCACGCCGCCTCGAAATCGCGGGCGATCAGCGTGCGGACCTTCTGCGCCTGCGTATAATAGGCGTCGTAGAAGCCCGCCGAGAGGACATAGGTGCCGATCAGGATACGGCGCTTCACCTCGTCGCCGAACCCGGCGGCGCGGGTCGCGGCATACATGTCCTGCAACCCGGCCCCTTCGGGCAGGACCCGCTGGCCATAGCGCACGCCGTCATAGCGGGCGAGGTTGGACGACGCCTCCGCCGGGGCGATGATGTAATAGGCAGGCAGCGCGTACTTCGTATGCGGCAACGACACCTCGACGATTTCCGCCCCGGCTTCCTTCAGCCAGTCGATGCCGCGCTGCCACAGCGCCTCGATCTCCGGCGGCATGTTGTCGACGCGATATTCCTTCGGGATACCAACGCGCTTGCCGGTCAGGTCGGCGTTCAGCCCGGCTTCCCATGCGGGCACCGGCAGGTCGAGCGAGGTCGAATCCTTCGGATCGAACCCGGACATTGCCTCCAGCATGATCGCGCAGTCGCGCACGTCGCGCGCCATCGGCCCCGCCTGATCCAGCGAGGAGGCGAACGCCACCACGCCGAAACGCGAACAGCGGCCATAGGTCGGCTTGATCCCGGTAATGCCGACGAATGCGGCAGGCTGACGGATCGAGCCGCCGGTGTCGGTGCCGGTCGCCGCCGGGCACAGCCGCGCCGCGATCGCTGCCGACGATCCGCCCGACGACCCACCGGGCGCCAGCGGCGCGGTGTCGCCGGGACGACGCCACGGCGACACGACGTTGCCGAACGCGCTGGTTTCGTTCGACGACCCCATCGCGAACTGGTCGAGGTTCAGCTTGCCCAGCATCCCCGCGCCCGCCGACCACAGCTTGCCCGACACGGTCGATTCATAGGGGGGAACGAACCCTTTCAGGATCGCACTGGCCGCCGTCGTCTCGACGCCCTGCGTACAGAACAGGTCCTTCATGCCGATCGGCACGCCCGCCAGCGGCTTTGGCGCTTCCCCCGCCGCGCGCGCATCGTCGGCGGCCTTGGCGGCGGCGATGGCGTGGTCGGGGGTTTCGATCAGGAACGCATTGAGCGGCTTCGCGGCGGCAACCGCGCCGATGAACGCATCGGCCACTTCGCGGGCGGAAAAGTCACCGCCGCGCACGCCGTCACGGATCGCGGCGACGCCAAGGTCGGTCAGGTCGGTCATGCTGCAATCCTTGGGCGCATCGTGGCGCGGGGGCTCGGGTCGGTCGAATGCGGGGCGATCATCATTCGATCACCTTCGGCACGGTGAAGAACCCGTGCTCGCCCTGAGGCGCGTTCGACAGCACCTTGTCGCGGACATCGCCATCGGTGACGACATCGTCGCGCAGGCGCAGATGGTTGGGAATCACCGCCGTCATCGGGGCGACGCCGCTGGTATCGACCTCCCCCAATTGTTCGATCCAGCCGAGGATGTTGCCCAGTTCGGGCGCGAGCCGTTCGGCTTCTTCGGGGGTGATCGCGATGCGGGCAAGGCCGGCCACGCGCTGTACGGTTGCAGGTTCGACGGACATGGCCGTGCGGCTAGCATCCACGGCCCCGCCCCACAAGCGTTGCCGGGAGTTCGTTTGAAACGCGCCCCGGCGCGTTTTGCGGCACCGGCCCGCTCCCCCTTCCCGACCACCCACAACGTATCCTGAATGGGTGGCCGGGAGGGGAGCGGTTCGGCGCCGCCTGCTTAACGCGCACTTCCGCGCGTCAAGGAACACACGCCAAGACGGTTGCGCCGCCGTCGCACTTCGCCCACCAACGGCCCGGCCGAAAGATGGAGACCCGCTTGGCGCGCAAGTTCCTGTATGTCATCGCAACCCTGATCGTCCTCGTGATCGCGGGGCTGCTCGCCTATCGCGTGTTCGGCATCGCGTTGCTGCGTCGGACGATGGTGCCGGGGGTGGCGTTCAAGGCAGAGCCGCCGGTGGCGGCCAATGCCTATGCCGCGCCGGCGATGTGGTTCGCGCGGCCCGGACTGACCGGCACGCCGGTCGAATGGTCTCCGGAGGGGGTTCCCGCACCGACGCCGGGCAATGCCGAGATTTTCTTCATCCACCCGACCTCGTTCGTCGGCACCGACCGGTGGAACGCGGCGCTGGACGATGCCGAAACGAACGATCGCGCGCGCATCTTCCTGCGCGGACAGGCCAGCGCCTTTGCCGCCGCCGGGCGGGTGTGGGCACCGCGCTATCGCCAAGCGACGTTCGGCGCGTTCCTGACCGGGGAGGATGCCGCGAAACAGGCACTGGGTCTCGCATATCGCGACGTGCTGGCTGCATTCGACCAGTTCGTGCGCGAGGCGGACCCGGCCCGCCCGATCATCCTTGCCGGCCATAGCCAGGGCGCGCTGCACCTCACGCAATTGTTGCGCGACCGCGTGGTCGGCACCCCGCTCGCCCGGCGGATCGCGGCGACCTATGTCGTCGGCTGGCCGGTATCGAAGACGACCGATCTGGCGGCGCTGGGGATGCCGGAATGCACCGCGCCCGATCAGGCCGGATGCCTGTCGTCGTGGCAGAGTTTCGCCGAACCGGCCGATCCGGCGCTGATCGTCGATACGTTCGATGCGACAACCGGCTTCAACGGACAGAAGCGCGCGGGCACGCCGATGGTATGCACCAACCCGCTGACCGGCACCGCTGATGCGGAGGCACAAGCGACCGCCAATCTCGGGACGCTGATCCCCGACGAATCGTTGCAGAATGCGACGCTTGCGCCCGGCATCGTCCCCGCACGCTGCGACGGGCGTGGATTCCTGTTGATCGGGAGCGATCCGCCCGACCTCGGCCCCTATGTGCTGCCGGGCAACAACTGGCATGTGTATGATTACAGCCTGTTCTGGGCGAATGTCCGCGCCGATGCGCTGCGTCGTCTGGCGGCATGGGAGCGCCGATGATTACCGAAGACCGCAATCTGTTTCGCGACGCGCTGCCCGATGGCGGGCGGTTGCTCGGCCTCGACGTCGGGACCAAGACGATCGGTACGGCGCTGTGCGACGCGGGGTGGAGCTTCGCCAGCCCCGCCATGCTGGTGAACCGCACCAAATTCAGCGCGGACAAGGCGCAACTCGTGACGCTGATCCGACAACAGTCGGTGCGCGGCGTCGTCGTCGGCCTGCCGCTCAGCATGGACGGCAGCGATTCCCCGCGAACCCAGTCGGTACGTGCCTTTGCCCGCAATATCGACGAACTCGGCCTTCCGATCTTCCTGTGGGACGAACGCTGGTCGACGGTCGCCGTCGAGCGTCAGATGATCGCGGAAGATCTCAGCCGTGCGAAACGGGCGGAGCGCGTCGACAAGCTGGCGGCGGCGTACATCCTTCAAGGCGCGATCGATGCGTTGGTGAATGTGCCGCTGGGCGGATAATCGGCGGAAATCCACGAGTCGCTGTGGACAAAACAAGTACGGAATCCTAAATCGCGTCGGTGGCGGCGTCCTTGCTTCTCCTCATCGCAGTCATTCTGGCGTTTACGGGCGGCGACGGGCCGTGGGTGCTGACCGCGACGGTGGTCGTGGCGGCGGCGGCGGGCACCCGCCTCCCCGATCTCGACATCCCGTTGAAGCTGCGACATCGCAGCGCCGTGCTGCACGGCCTGTTGCCGCCGATGGTCGCGCTGCTCGACGTGCGGACGTGGCCGGTGGCGGCGGGATTGGGTTTCGGGATCGGCCTGCATCTGGCAGCCGATCTGTTTCCCGGCAGCATGCGCGGCTATGCCACGATCAAACTGCCCTTATGGGGATCGATCGGGCCGTTCCTGTCCTATCTGTGGATCGCCATCAACGCCGCCGCCAATCTGGTGGGCGGCGCGATCATCCTCGGCCGCATCGCCGATCGGCAGGTCGTGATGACGGTGATGCCCGCGCTCGGCGTTCTCGGCACCATCTATCTCGTCCGCACCGATGGCGGGTGGTGCGCGCTGGCGATGTTCGCACTGCTCGGCTGGCTGGCATTCCGATAGGGCGCGGCGTATCGGTTAGCGGCATACCCCTAAACCGTTGCCGAACCGTCAGGATACCCGCCATGCCCCGCATCCTATCGCTGTTGCCCAGCACCACCGAGATCGCCGTCGCGCTGGGTTTCGGTCCCGACCTGATCGGGCGGAGCCACGAATGCGACTACCCGCCCGAAGTCTCCGCCCTGCCCCGCCTGACGGCCTCGAAGATCGAGAAGGGGCTGCCGTCACGGCTGATCGACGATCGGGTACAGGCGATCGTGACGGCGGGACTGTCGTGTTACGAAGTCGATGCGCCGCGCCTGCGCGAACTCGCCCCCGATGTCGTGCTGACGCAATCGCAATGCGCGGTATGCGCGGTCACGCCCGACGACCTGACCGAAGCGCTGTGCGCATGGGCGGGAACCGTGCCGACGCTGGTGTCGCTGGCACCGGACGATCTGAACGACGTGTGGGGCGATTTTCAGCGGGTGGCCGATGCGCTCGGCGCGCCCGATCGTGCGCCGCCGGTGGTCGCGGCGCTTCGCGAGCGGTTGGCCGCGATCGCCGCCACTGCCGCTGCGCAACCCACGCGCCCGACCGTCGCCGCCGTCGAATGGATCGATCCGCTGATGGTCGCGGGCAACTGGGTGCCCGAACTGATCGAGGCGGCGGGCGGCACCAGCCTGTTCGCGACCGCCGGACAGCATTCGCCGTGGGCCGAATGGGACGCGCTGGTCGCCGCCGATCCCGACGTCATCGTAATGATGCCGTGCGGGTTCCAGATTCCGCAAACGCTGGGTGACCTGTCGCCGCTGACCGATCGGCCCGGCTGGACCGATTTGAAGGCGGTGCGCGAGGATCGGGTGTTCGTCGCCGACGGGCATCATTTCTTCAACCGGCCCGGCCCCCGCCTGATCGAATCAGCGGAGATACTGGCGGAGATGTTCCATCCGTCGGCTTTTTCGTTCGGTCACGAAGGGCGCGGCTGGCAACGGCTTGCGCGCACGCCCGTCGCCGCCTAACCGACCGTTTCATGGCCCTCTCCGACCACCGCCCCGCCGCCATGATCGATGGCGGTGCCGTCTTTCCGCATCGCCACCTGACCGGGATCGAGGGGTTGCAGCCCCATGAAATCCTGTTCCTGCTGGACGAGGCCGAACAATGGATCGACGCCAACCGTCGCCGCGCACAAAGCGACCGGCGACTGGAAGGCGTGACGCAGATCAACGCATTTTTCGAAAACAGCACTCGCACGCTGCTGTCGTTCGAGATTGCGGGCAAGCGGCTGGGCGCCGATGTGGTGAACATGCACGCCGGTCAGTCGAGCGTGAAGAAGGGCGAGACGCTGATCGACACCGCCGTCACGCTGAACGCGATGCGTGCGGACGTGATCGTCATTCGTCATTCGTCGTCGGGTGCGGTGCAGTTGATCGCCGACAAGGTGGACTGTCCGGTGCTGAACGCGGGCGACGGATGGCACGAGCATCCGACGCAGGCGCTGCTCGACGCGCTGACCATCCGCCGCCGGTTGGGCGAGATCGCGCATAAGCGGGTCGTGATCTGCGGCGATATCCTGCACAGCCGCGTCGCCCGGTCCAATATCCTCGCGCTGACCACGCTGGCGGCCGAGGTGCGGGTCGTCGCCCCCGCCACGCTGATGCCGACCGCGATCGAGGCGATGGGCGTGACGCCCTTTACCGATTTCGACGCGGCGCTGACCGGCGCGGACGTGGTGATGATGCTGCGGCTTCAGAACGAGCGGATGAACGGCGGCTTCATCCCGTCGACGCGCGAATATCACCTGCGCTACGGCCTGACCCGCGAACGGTTGAAGCGGGCCGAACCCGGCGCGCTGGTCATGCATCCCGGCCCGATGAACCGGGGGATCGAGATTACCAGCGACGTCGCCGACGACCCGCATTTCTCGGCTATCACCGAGCAGGTCGAGATGGGCGTGGCGGTGCGGATGGCGTGCCTCGACGTACTGACCCGGCGAAGCCGCGGCGTGGAGGGTTGGGCATGAGCATCGTGTTTACCGGCGCGACCCGCGTCTGTCCGACCGGCGGCGTCACCACCGGCGACCTTGCCGTCTTCGACGACACCATCGCCGCCGCCGGGTCGGACGGTGCCGAACGGATCGACCTCTCGGGCAAGCTGATCGCACCGGCCATCGTCGATCTGGGTGTGTTCGGCATCGATGTCGCGGCGTGCAAGGCGGGCGGCATCGTTCGCGTCGGGCTGATGCCCGATCAGGCACCGGTGCTCGACGATCCGGGCATCGTCGCGCGGGCGGCGCATATGGGCAAGCCCGACCTGTGGATTCACCCGATCGCGGCGGCGACGCGCGGACTGGCCGGGCAGGATCTTGCTGAAATGGCGATCAATGCCGAAGCGGGCGCGGCGGCGATCGCCACCGGACGGCGGTGGATCGCCGACACCGGGGTGATGCGCAAGGTGCTGGCCTATGCCCGCGATTGCGGCCTGACCGTCATCGCCCATGCCGAGGATGGCGGGCTGGCGGGCGATGCCGTGGCGACGGCGGGCGAGACCGCGACCCGGCTGGGCCTGCCCGCCGCGCCCGCCATTGCCGAAGCGCTCGCCATCGCCCGCGACGTGATGCTGGCCGAGGATACCGGCGCGCGGCTGCATTTCCGTCAGGTGACGACGGCGGCGGGGTTTGACCTGATCCGAGCGGCCAAACGGCGGGGCGTCCGCGTGACGTGCGGCATCACTCCGGCGCACCTGTATCTCTCCGACATTTCGATGAGCGACTTCCGCACCTTCGCCCATCTCTCCCCCCCGTTGCGCAACGAGAGCGATCGTCAGGCCGCGCGCGCCGCCGTTGCCGATGGCACGATCGATGTCCTGTGTTCGGGCCATGACCCACGTGGACCGGAAGCCAAGCGGCTGCCGTTCGCCGATTCCGAACCCGGCATGGCGGGGGCGGAAACGCTACTGCCGCTGGGACTGGGTCTGGTGCGCGACGGGCTGATCGGGCTGGACCGGCTGTTCGCGATGCTGTCGGCCAATCCGGCGAAGCTGCTCGGTCTCGACACGGGCACGCTGGCCCCCGGCGCGCCTGCCGACCTGATCGTCGTCGATCGCGATGCGCCTTGGCAGGTGCGCGGCGACGCGTTCGCGGGCAAGGCGGGCAATACCCCGTTCGACGGCTTGCCGGTACAGGGGCGTGTGCTGCGAACGATGAAGGGCGGCGCGTTCCTGTGACCGCATGAAAGGCGGCGCGCCCTGTTCGAGAGCGCGCCGCCCCCTCCTGGGAGGAGTCGGGAAACCGTCGCTGTCCCTACTATCGTCGGTCGCCTAAGGTCCGGTTAACGTACCATCGGTACGAAACTCGTTCCGAATGGGGCAAAGCACTGATATCCATGTCCCGACGACCGCGAAGGGATTGCAGATGCGCGCGATGGGTTGGCGGATGATGGCATTGGCGGGGCTGACGCTGGCCGCACCCGCGCTTGCCGATGTGAAGGCCGGGGTCGACGCGTGGGCGCGCGGCGACTGGGCGGTGGCGGTCGGCGAATGGCGCGCGCCGGCGATCGCGGGTGATGCCGACGCGCAGTTCAATCTGGGACAGGCATATAAGCTGGGTCGCGGGGTGCCGCTCGACCTGAATCAGGCCGAGACGTGGTATGGCCGTGCCGCCCAACAAGGCCACCCGGAAGCCGAGGATAATTACGGCCTGCTGCTATATCAAAACGGCAAGCGTGCCGAGGCGGTGCAGTGGCTCGACCGGTCGGCGACACGCGATCAATCGAGCGCGCAGTTCGTGCTGGGGACGATGCTGTTCAACGGCGACGTGCTGCCAAAGGACTGGAAGCGGGCCTATGCCTTGATGACCCGTGCGTCGTGGTCCGGCTATGCACCGGCACGCGCCGCGCTGGTCGATATGGACCGGTATGTGCAGCAGTCGGACAAGCAGGCGGGGCTGGCGCTGGCCCGCAACTTCACCCCGGCGACCGCCACCCGTCCGGCCCGTGTCGCCAGCGTGGCGAGCGTCGCTCCGCCCGCAAGCGCACCGCCGCGCGAGCCGGTGCGGGAGACCCCACCCGCGCGGGTCGTCGCCGCACCGCGCCCCGCCCCGGCCCGCGAAGAAGTACCCGCTCCCGCCCCTGCCGCATCGGCGGCAGTGCGCGACGGTGGCTGGCGGGTACAACTCGGCGCGTTCGGCGATCCGGCGAATGCCCGGCGGCTATGGGGACAGGTGTCGGGAAAGTTTGCGGGCCGTCAGCCCTTCTATCCCAAGGCAGGTGCGATCACGAAGCTACAGGTCGGGCCGTTCGCGTCGAGCGCGGAAGCGTCGCGCGCGTGCGCGACGATCCGACCGCTAACCTGCGTTCCCGCCCAGAAATAGCGGAAGGCGAAAGACGCCTATTCGGCGCGGCGATGCCGGGCCAGACTACCCGGCAACCCAGTCCGCCGACGCAATCCCCTGAACATAGAGGAGCGTGGTGAGGTCGCCGTGATCGATCCGCACGCCAGCGGCGGCGGCGACCACCGGCTTGGCATGATAGGCGACGCCCAGCCCGGCGCGCCGGATCATCGGCAGGTCGTTGGCTCCGTCGCCCACCGCCATCGTGTCCGCGACGGTCAGGCCGAGTTCGTCGATCGCCGCCATCAGCGTGACTTCCTTGGTCGTGGCATCGACGATCGGCTTGCGGACGCGGCCAGTCAGGCGCCCGTCCTCGATCAACAGGCGGTTCGCGATCATGCGGTGGAAACCGATCGCCTTGCCGACCGGTTCGGCAAAGCGCGTGAATCCGCCCGACACGAGGATCGTCGTCGCCCCCCGCGCCCGCATCGTCTGCACCAGCGTCGTCGCGCCCGGCATCAGCACCACCCGTTCGTCGAGACACCGCTGGATCGCATCCTCCCCCAGCCCTTCGAGCAGCGCGACCCGCGCGTCGAGCGCTGCCGCGAAATCGAGTTCGCCGCGCATCGCCCGTTCGGTCACCTCGGCGATCTGCGGCTTGATGCCCGCGTAATCGGCCAGTTCGTCGATGCATTCGACGGTAATCATCGTCGAATCCATGTCGGCAACCAGCAGCCGCTTCGTACGGTCCGCCGCCGCCTGCACCGCCACGTCCGTCGCGCCGAACGCCCCCTCGATCGCGGCGCGCGCCGCCGCCGGATCATGCGCGAAGCGGATATCGGCCGCCTTGCCGTCGTCGATCCATGTCCAGCCTTCGACCAGACAACCGGCGGTGTCGAGCCGATCGGCGGCGGTGGAAATATCCCCCGCGCCGATGGATTCGGCTGCTATCAGCGTGGCGATGAACATGGCGAATTCCCCTGAGCGTCCAAGAATCGCGCTCATCGCAGGCCCGACCGCCAGCGGCAAGTCCGCGCTGGCGATCGAAATCGCGCGGCGGCACGACGGCATCGTCATCAACGCCGACAGTGCACAGGTGTATCGCGACCTGCGCGTCCTGTCCGCCCGTCCGTCGGTCGCGGAGGAGGCGATCGTACCGCACCGGCTGTTCGGCTATATCGACGGCGCGACGTCCTGTTCCGCGGCCCTTTGGGCGCGCGACGCGACGGACGCAATCGATGCGGCACATGCCGCCGGACGCTTGCCGGTGCTGGTCGGCGGGACCGGCCTCTATCTCCGCACCCTGATCGACGGGATCGCTCCGATCCCGGACATCGACCCGCTGTTGCGCGCCGAGGTCCGCGCGATGCCGGTGGTGGCGGCGGCGGCGATGCTGCGCGACTGCGACCCGCAGGCTGCGGCGCGGCTGCGGCCGACCGATACGACGCGGATCGCCCGCGCGCTCGAAGTGGTCCGCGCCACGGGCCGCACCCTCTCCGATTGGCAGGGAGAACGGGTCGGCGGCATCGGCGGGCGGGTGTCGGTCCGCGCCATGATTCTGTTGCCGGATCGCGCATGGCTGACCGAACGGTGCGACCGGCGTCTGGCGGCAATGTTCGACAGCGGCGCTGTCGACGAAGTCTCAATCCTGCTGGCCCGCGGCGACGTGCCCACCGACGCACCGGTCCGCCGCGCGATCGGCGTGGACGAGATCGCCCGCTGGCAATCGGGGGCGATCGATCGGTCCGAAGCACTCGCGCTCGCCCGGTTTGCGACGCGGCAATATGCGAAACGGCAGTATAGCTGGTTTCGCAACCAGCCTCCCGACGATTGGCTTCGCAGTAGCGAAACCGATACATGCGTACTTGCCGGCAATTTAGACACTTTATTGCGCAATTGATAGTTGACACGAACATTTCATACGCCTAGCGACGCCGCTCCAACGGTGCTATCGCGCCTGCGAAATGTTTTGAGGAGTTGCCACCATGCCTGAGAAGAGCGGAGCCGACATTCTGGTCGAAGCACTGGTCGATCTGGGCGTGGAGGTCGTGTTCGGCTATCCGGGCGGGGCGGTGCTTCCGATCTATGATGCGCTGTTCCAGCATTCGCGGATCAAGCACATCCTCGTCCGCCACGAACAGGCGGCGACTCACGCGGCGGAGGGCTATGCCCGTTCGACCGGCAAGCCCGGCGTCGTGCTCGTCACGTCCGGACCGGGCGCGACCAATGCCGTCACCGGTATCACCGATGCGCTGCTCGATTCGATCCCGATGGTCGTCATCACCGGACAGGTGCCGACGGCGCTGATCGGCACCGATGCGTTTCAGGAAGCGGACACGGTCGGCATTACCCGCCACTGCACCAAGCACAACTATCTGGTGAAGGACCCGGCAAAGCTGGGCCATATCATCCATGAGGCGTTCCATATCGCCACGGCGGGCCGCCCCGGTCCGGTCGTGGTCGACATTCCCAAGGACGTGCAGGTCGCGACCGCGCGCTACGTCAAGCCCGGTCCGATCCAGCACAAGACCTATCGCCCACAGGTGAAGGCGGATCGTGCGGCGATCGAACAGGTCGTCGACATGCTGGCCGCCGCCGAACGTCCGGTGCTCTATACTGGTGGCGGGATCATCAATTCGGGACCGGCGGCGTCGCAACTGCTGCGCGAACTGGCGCGGATCACCGGCGCGCCCGTCACCTCGACGCTGATGGGTCTGGGCGCGCTGCCCGCATCGTCGCCGCAATGGCTGGGGATGCTGGGGATGCACGGCACCTACGAAGCCAATATGGCGATGAACGAGGCCGATCTGGTCGTCGCCATCGGCGCGCGGTTCGACGACCGCGTGACCGGGCGGCTCGATGCCTTCAGCCCGCGCAGCCGCAAGGTCCATATCGATATCGACCGGTCGAGCGTGAACAAGATCGTTCGCGTCGACCTGCCAATCGTCGCCGATGCCGGTCACGCGATGGAGGACATGATCCGCGTGTGGAAATCGCGCCAGCATCCCCGCCCCGATCTGGGCGAATGGTGGCAGCGGATCGAAACATGGCGGGCGAAGCGCTGCCTCGACTTCCCCGAGAACGCGACCGAGATCATGCCGCAGCGTGCTGTCCGCGCACTGTACGAAGCGACCAAGCATCGCGCGCCGATCATCTCGACCGAGGTCGGCCAGCACCAGATGTGGGCGGCCCAGCATTTCGGGTTCGAGGCACCGAACAAGTGGCTGACCAGCGGCGGTCTGGGCACGATGGGCTATGGCCTGCCCGCCGCGATCGGGGCGCAACTCGGCAATCCGGGGGCGCTGTGCATCGACATCGCCGGCGAAGCGTCGATCCAGATGAACATTCAGGAACTGGCGACGGCGACGCAATATCGCCTGCCGGTCAAGATCTTCATCCTGAACAACGAATATATGGGCATGGTCCGCCAGTGGCAGGAACTGACCTATTCGTCCCGCTATTCGGAAAGCTACAGCGACTCGCTGCCCGATTTCGTGAAGCTGGGCGAGGCCTATGGCTGGAAGGGCATCCGGATCGAACGGCCGGACCAGCTCGATGCCGGTATTCAGGCGATGCTCGACCATGACGGGCCGGTGATCGTCGACTGCATGGTGGCGAAGCTCGCCAACTGCTTCCCGATGATCCCCAGCGGCGCGGCGCATACCGACATGATCCTTCAGGCGAACGAAGTGTCGGGCGAAATGGACGACGAGGCCAAGGCGCTGGTGTAATCCTTCTCCCCTCCCGCGTGCGGGAGGGGCCGGGGGTCGGCCTTTGTCGGCGGATGCCCCATCCTCCCCACCCCCAGCCCCTCCCGCAACCGGGAGGGGGGCAGGAAACGACATGCACATACGTCAGGAACTAGCGGAACGGCATACGCTCGCCGTCCTTGTCGATAACGAACCGGGCATTCTCGCGCGGATCGCCGGGCTGTTTTCGGGGCGGGGCTATAATATCGAAAGCCTGACCGTGTCGGAGATCACCGCCGACAAGGCGGTCAGCCGCATCACGATCGTCACCAGCGCATCGCCGCCGGTCATGGAACAGATCATCGCCCAGCTCGACCGGCTGGTGCCCGTCCACAAGGTCGTCGATCTGACGGTACAGGGCGCGCATGTCGAGCGCGAGCTGGCGCTGGTCAAGGTCGTCGGCACCGGCGAACGCCGGATCGAGGCATTGCGGCTGGCCGAGGTGTACCGCGCCCGCGTGGTCGATGCGACCGTCTCCAGCTTCGTGTTCGAAGTGACCGGATCGATCGACAAGATCGACAAGTTCACCGAATTGATGCGCGAAGTCGGGCTGGTTGAAGTGGCCCGCACCGGCATTGCCGCCATCGCCCGGGGGCGCGAAGCCGCCTGAATTTTTCGTTCGTCACCACCACCATATCGTCACCCCGGCGCAGGCTGGGGTCTCCCTCCACGAACCGCGCGCTTGCGGCGAGAGACCCCAGCCTGCGCCGGGGTGACGCGACCACTACAAAGGAAGTCAATCATGCGTGTCTATTACGATCGCGACGCCGATCTGAACCTGATCTCCGACAAGAAGATCGCGATCCTCGGCTATGGCTCGCAGGGCCATGCCCATGCGCAGAACCTGCGCGATTCGGGCGTGAAGAACGTCGCGATCGCACTGCGTCCGGGTTCGGGCAGCGCGGCGAAGGCCGAAGCCGCCGGTTTCACCGTGATGCCGAACGCCGAGGCGGCCGCATGGGCCGACATCCTCATGATCCTCGCCCCCGACGAGCATCAGGCAGCGATCTATGCCGACGACATTCATGCCAATCTGAAGCCCGGTGCGGCGCTGGCGTTCGCGCACGGCCTGAACGTGCATTTCGGCCTGATCGAGCCGCGCACCGATGTCGACGTCATCATGATCGCCCCCAAGGGTCCGGGCCACACCGTCCGCAGCGAATATGTGAAGGGCGGCGGCGTGCCCTGCCTCGTCGCGATCCATCAGGACGCCAGCGGCAACGCGCATGACGTGGCGCTCGCCTATGCCAGCGGCGTCGGCGGCGGCCGGTCGGGCATCATCGAGACCAACTTCCGCGAGGAATGCGAAACCGATCTGTTCGGCGAGCAGGCCGTGCTGTGCGGCGGCATCACCCATCTGATCCAGGCCGGGTTCGAGACGCTGGTCGAGGCAGGCTATGCCCCCGAAATGGCGTATTTCGAATGCCTCCACGAAACCAAGCTGATCGTCGACCTGCTGTATGAGGGCGGCATCGCCAACATGCGCTATTCGATCAGCAACACCGCCGAATATGGCGACATCGTCACCGGCCCCCGCATCATCACCGACGAGACCAAGGCGGAAATGAAGCGCGTGCTGGCCGACATCCAGTCGGGCCGCTTCGTCCGCGACTTCGTGCTCGACAACCGCGCGGGCCAGCCGCAGCTCAAGGCGAGCCGCAAGCAGGCCGCAGCCCATCCGATCGAAAAGACCGGATCGGAACTGCGCGCGATGATGCCGTGGATCGGCGCGAACAAGCTGGTCGATCAGACCAAGAACTGATCCGGTTCCCGGCGCGACGGCAACCCGTCGCGCCGGTTACCTGTTACTCCGCCGCCGCGCGGTCGCCTTCGTCGTCGGCGATATCGGTGCCGTCGATCATCGCCGACAGCTTGGTCAGCGGGCGCGGCGATTGTTCGACCACCGGCAACGGATCGATCGACTTGCCGCCGGTATCGATGTTCAGCGCCTCGAACCGCTTGGCCGACGTCATCACCTGAGACTCGAGGCTCCCGACGAACGCGTTATAGGCGGTGTTCGCGCCTTCGAGATTCTTGCCGAGCCGCGCGACATGCTCGCCCATCTTGGCCAGCCGCGCATGAAGCTCGCGCCCCAGCAGCCCGATCTGCCGCGCTTCCCCGGCCAGCTTCTCCTGCCGCCAGACCGCCGCCACCGTCCGCGCGATCGCGATCAGATTGGTCGGCGTGGCGATCAGCACCCGCCGGTCGAACGCATAGTCCCACAGGTCCGGGGCGTGTTCGAGCGCGGCCGACAGGAAATGCTCGCCCGGCACGAACATCACCACATAATCGGGCGTATCCTCGAACTGCGACTGATAGCTCTTCGCCCCCAGCGCGTTGACGTGGTTCTTCATCGACGCAACGTGCGCGGTCATGAACGCGGCGCGCTCCGCCTCGTCCACCGCGCCATGCGCGTCCTGATAGGCGTTGAGCGACACCTTGGCATCGATGACGAGACTCTTGCCGCCGGGCACCTTCACGATCGCATCGGGGCGCAACCGGCCTTCGCCGTGATCGACCGACACCTCCATGCGGAAATCGGTATGTTCGGCAAGGCCGCAGGTTTCCAGCACGTTGCGAAGCTGTTGCTCGCCCCAGCGGCCGCGCGCCTTGGGGGCGGATCGCAGCGCGTTGACCAGCTTGGCCGCTTCGCCGCGTACCGATTCCTGCCCGATCCGCATTGCGTCCATCAGACCCTTGAGCGTGCCATAGGCTTCCTGCCGCTCGCCCTCGACCTTCGAGATATTGGCTTCGTAGCGCTTCAGCGTCTGTTCGACCGGGGCGAGCAGTGCCTTAAGCTTCATCTCGTTGGTATCGCCCGCCTGTGCGAAGCGTTCGTTGGCGCGGTGCAGGAACGCCTTTTGCGCGCCGTCGAGCATGACCTGTGCCGTCTCGCGGAACTGGGCCGCCATCGCTTCGCGTGCGTCCTTGAACTCGGCCAGCCGCTCCTCGAACGCCGCGGCCCCGGCTTTCAGCGCGGCATGTTCCAGCAGCACCGCATCGCGATCCGCCCGCACCTCGGCCAGTTCGACGCGCAGCGACGGCACCTCGCGCGCGCGCTCGCTCGCCAGCGCCAGATCGGCGATCGCCTGTTTGAAATCATCCTCGCGCCGGTCGCGCTCCTCGCGCAGCGATTGCGATTGTCGACTGCCCGCCAGCCAGCCGATGGCGAGGCCGACCAGCAGGACGGCGGCGGCGACGACGATGACGAGCGGGTCCATGCGATACTCCGGGAGGAACGGACCCGGAACCTACAACCCGCCCGACGCCCCGGCAACCCGGACCCAAGTCGGTTCGCCGCAGCGTGTAGCTCAGGCGGCCTTGCGCGCCTTGTTCAGCTTCTTGATGACCATGTCGCGCTTCAGCCGCGACAGATGGTCGATGAACAGCACGCCGTTCAGATGATCCATCTCGTGCTGGAGGCATGTCGCCATCAGGCCGTCGAGCCATTCGTCATGGGCGGCCCCGTCCTGATCCAGCCACGTGACGCGACACCGCGCCGGGCGCACCACATCGGCGAACTGTTCGGGGATCGACAGGCACCCTTCCTGATAGGTCGAGCATTCGTCCGACGTCTCGACAATCTCCGGGTTCACGAACGCCCTGGGCGCCTTGACCGGCTTGCCCTCCTCGTCCTCCTGCTCCTGAAGGTCGATCACCAGCACCCGCTTTGGCACCGCGACCTGAATCGCGGCCAGCCCGATGCCGGGGGCATCGTACATCGTTTCGAACATGTCGGCGATCAACTGCCGTACCTCGTCATCGACGCCGGCGACGGGTTCGGAAACGAGGCGGAGCCGCGGGTCGGGAATCTCGATGATCGGAAGGATGGCCATGCGGCCCTAGCTAGGGTGCCGGTTTTGCCCGGTCAAGCGACCGGCCGACGCGCGCGCAACGCCTGTGCCAGCGTGCCTTCGTCGAGATAGTCCAGTTCGCCCCCGACCGGCAGGCCATGCGCCAACTGGGTCAGGCGGACCGGATATTTCTCGATCCGTTCGGCGATGTAATGGGCGGTCGTCTGCCCCTCCAGCGTGGCGTTCATCGCCAGCACCACTTCGTCGATTCCGCCATTGGCCACGCGCGCGACCAGCGAATCGATCGCCAGATCGTCGGGCCGGACGCCTTCCAGCGCCGACAGCCGTCCGCCCAGCACGTGGAAGCGCCCCGGAAACAGCCGCGACCGGTCGAGCGCCCACAGATCGGCCACTTCTTCGACCACACAGAGCGAGCGGTCGTCGCGGCGGGGGTCGGTGCACACCGCGCACGGATCGGTCGTGTCGACGTTGCCGCAGATCGAACAGGTCGACAGCGTGCGCGCCACCCGTTCCAGCGCGACCAGCAGCGGATCGAGCGCGGTTTCGCGCTTCTTGACCAGATGCAGCACCGCACGCCGCGCCGAACGCGGTCCCAGTCCGGGCAGGCGGGACAGCGCCTGGGTCAGCGCATCGATCTCGGAAGAAGCCATTGCAGGAGAGATAGGGGGTTGCGCGTCGCGATGCCACGGTGTCGAGAGGCGCAATGCGGATCATCTTCATGGGAACTCCCGATTTCGCGGTGCCGATCCTGCGCGCGCTGGTCGATGCCGGGCACGATGTCGTCGCGGCGTACAGCCAGCCCCCGCGCCGGGCGGGTCGGGGCAAGGCGCTGACCCCCTCGCCGGTACAGCGGCTGGCCGAATCGCTGGGCATCGCGGTGCGGACGCCCGCGACCCTGCGCGATGTGGACGTGCAGGCGGCGTTCGCGGCGCTGTCGGCGGATGCGGCGGTGGTGGCCGCCTATGGCCTGTTGCTGCCGCGTGCGGTGCTGGACGCACCGACGCTGGGATGCCTGAACGTGCATGGATCGCTGTTGCCGCGCTGGCGTGGGGCCGCGCCGATCCAGCGGGCGATTCTGGCAGGCGATGCGGAGACCGGCGTCGGCATCATGCAGATGGCGGCGGGCATGGATACCGGCCCGGTGCGGACCGAGGAACGCACCCCCATAGATCGCAAGACGGCGGGCGAGCTGGCCGACGAACTGAGCGCGATGGGCGCGCGGCTGATGCTGAACGTGCTGGAGGACCCGGCGCGCTATCCGCCGGTCGACCAGCCGGACACCGGGATCACCCATGCCGCGAAGATCGACAAGGCCGAGGCGCGGATGCGCTTCGATGCGGGGGCGGTCGCGGTCGAGCGACAGGTTCGGGCGTTCAACCCTGCCCCCGGGGCGTTCTTCGAGCAGGACGGCGAACGGGTGCGGGTGCTGGCGGCGGACGTGGTCGAGGGCGACGGGGCGGCGGGCGAGGTACTGGACGACGCGCTGACGATCGCGTGCGGCGACGGCACGGCGATCCGTCCGGTCCGGGTCCAGCGCGCCGGGCGCGGGGTGATGACGCCCGCCGACCTGCTGCGCGGCTTTCCGATTCCGGTCGGCACGCGGCTGGCATGACGCGGTTCGCGCTGACGGTCGAATATGACGGCCGCCCGTTCATGGGGTGGCAGCGCCAGTCGCATGGGCCGAGCGTGCAGGCGACGATCGAACGGGCACTCCACACCGTCACCGGCGAGCCAGTCGCGGTGCACGCCGCCGGGCGGACCGACGCCGGAGTGCACGGCCGGGCGATGCGGGCACATTGCGACGTCGCGCGGCCGATCGCGCCGTTCCGGTTGATGGAGGCGCTGAACGCGCTGATGCGGCCCGATCCGGTCGCGATCCTCGATTGCGTCGCGGTGGCGGACGACTGGCACGCCCGCTTCTCGTGCATCCGGCGGCGATACGAATATCGCATCGTCACCCGCCGCGCGCCGTTGACGGTGGAGCGCGGGCTGGCGTGGCGGGTGCCGCAGGAACTGGACGTGGCGGCGATGGCGGCGGCGGCGCAGCGGCTGGTCGGACGGCACGACTTCACCACCTTTCGCTCCGCCCATTGTCAGGCGGACAGCCCGGTGCGGACGCTCGACCGGCTCGATGTCGTGCAGGATGGCGACCGGATCACGGTCCATGCGGCGGCACGGTCGTTCCTGCACCATCAGGTGCGCTCGATGGTCGGGTGCCTCGCCATGGTCGGCAAGGGGCAATGGACCCCCGACCTGCTGGCCGACGCGCTGGCCGCGCGCGACCGGGCGCGGCTGGGGCTGAACGCGCCGCCCGACGGGCTGTTCTTCGTCGGGGCGGACTATCCCGACTGATCGTCCAAAGGTCACGAAAGTCACACTAGTGGCGGTTTTGGCGCAACGGGTGTGACGTTCGGGCGATCGTCCTTCGATATGCCGTTTCGGCTTCGCTCAGCGGCTGCCCGGGATGGGCGGCGTGGGATGGATCATGCCCGTCCCACGCCGTGTAGGAAAGCGATTACCGCACCAGCCGGGCGACCAGTTCGACATGGGTCGACCAGCGGAATTGCCCGACCGGCTGGACCCAGTCGATGCGATATCCCCGTTCGCACAACATCTTCACATCCCGCGCGAAGCTACTGGGATTGCAGGAAATATAGGCGATCACCGGTACATTCGCCTCGGCCAGTGCCGCCGCCTGTTCGCGGGCGCCGGCGCGCGGCGGGTCGAGGATGATCGCGTCGAAGCGGTCGATCTCCGTCGGGGTCAGCGGGCGGCGGAACAGGTCGCGATGGTCGGCGGCGACCTGTCGCCCGGCGCGCGCGGCGGCGAGTTTCAGCGCCATGATCGCCTCGCGCCCCGCTTCGCCAGCATAGACGCGGGTGCGCGGCGGGCGCGACAGGGTGAAGGTGCCGAGTCCGGCGAACAGGTCGGCGACGATGGCGGCGCCCTGCGTCGCTTCGTCGACGCACGCGATCAGGGCCGCTTCGCCATCGCCGGTCGCCTGAAGAAAGCCGCCCGGCGGAAAGGCGACGGCGACCCCGCCAAGGGTCATCGTCACCGGATCGGGTTCCCAGCGCGTTTCGGGGCCGATGCCGTCATCGACCGACAGGCGGGCGAGGCCTTGGTCCTGCGCGAACCGGGTCAGTGCCTCCGCCGCGTCGAGGCCGTCGGCGATCGGGCCGACGATCAGCACGTCCACCCCCTGATCGACGCGGGTGACGTGGACGTCGGCGCGCCCGCGATCCTTGAGCGAACGGGCCAGCAACCCGCGCAACGGGGCGACGATCGCGAACAGGTCGGGCAACAGGACATGGCATTCGCGCATGTCGACGATGCGGTGGGTGGCGGTTTCGGTAAAGCCCAGCGCGACCTGACGCCCGCGCCGCTCGGCGTGCAGCGTCGCGCGGCGGCGGGTGCGCGGGGCCGACAGGATCGGCGGGCGCACCGTGGCGGTCAGCCCCTGCCCGGCCAGCGCGCCGCGCACGCGGTCGCCGACGAATTCGGTTTCGCTGGCAAGGTCGAGATGTTGCAACTGGCATCCGCCACAGGTCGGGAAATGGCGGCAGGGTGCTTCCTGATGATGCGGCCCCCATTCGATGCTGCCGTCACCCATCAGCCGGTCGCCGGGCGCGGCCAGCGGCACATGGCATCCGTCGCCGGTCACGCCTTCGCCGCGCGCCGCGACGCGGACGATGATGTCGTCGTCGGTCATCGACATTCCCCGATCGCCTGTCCCAGAAGGCCGATCAGATCGTCGGCGACGAACGCCGGTCCGGCCAGTCGCGCGGCGCGGGCATGGAGCCAGACCGCCTGTTCGGGCGCATCCGCGCCGCCGGGGGCGAGGCGCGCGGCGAGGAGTCCGGCGAGCACGTCGCCGGTCCCGGCGGTGGAGAGCCATGACGGGCCGAGGGTGGAGACGATGGCGCGGCCATCGGGGGTGGCGATCACGGTATCGGGGCCTTTATGTACGATGGTCGCCCGCGCGTGGCGCGCGGCGGCGAGGGTCCGGTCGAGCTTGTCGCCGGACGGGTCGGGAAACATCCGCGTGAACTCCCCCGCATGGGGTGTCAACAGCGTCGGCGCGTCGCGCGCGGCGATGCGCGCGACCCCCGATGGCCCCGACAGGGTGATGGCGTCGCCGTCGATCACCAGTGGCGCGCGGCACGCCAGCGCCGCATCGAGCAGGCGCGTCGCCGCCGCATCGCGCCCCAGCCCCGGCCCGACCAGCACCGCCGCCAGCCGGTCGTCGCCGAGCAGATCCGCCAGTGCTGTGTCGTCTCCAATCGAACGGCGGACCAGCGCGTCCGGCCCGCCCCACCCGGCATCGTCCCCGGCCAGCACGACATAGCCCGCCCCGCCCGCCAGCGCGGCATGCGCCGACAGCCGCGCCGCGCCCGGCATCGATCCCGCCAGTACCGCCACCAGCCCCCGGCTGTATTTATGCGCGTCGGCGGCGGGCGGGGCGATATGCGGGCGGGCGATCGTCCGCCACGACGAGTCGGTCGCGGCGAGGGGATCGACCACGATCACCGTGCCGCAGCGGGCGGCGACATGATCGGGGCGGATCGTCCCGATCGCCAGCGTCACGTCGGCACGACCGGTCGGCAGGTCGATGGCGATTACGAACGCATCCGGGGGCGGCGGCGTCCCGGTGCCGCCGCGCCCGTCGAGAATCACGGGGGCATCGGTTTCCGCGATCTCGACGCCCTGCCCGGCGAGCGTCCGCGCCGCTGCCCTTGCGATCTCGCCCTGTGGGCCGTCGGCGATCAGGATCGATACCGGCCGACCGATGGCGTAGCGCACCACCTGCTGCACTATGCCGTGCGCCGCCCGCTGTACCGCATCCGGCGACTGCGGAAGGGTCGCGGCGCGTGTGATCGGCACGCCGGGCGGCAACCGGGTCATGCGGCATCCCTGCGAGAATCGGCTTGGTGGTTCTGCGTAAACGTCGCCGTGGGTTGACGAAGCCACTGTGAAACCACCCCCATACCCCGGCGGAGGCCGGGGTCCAGTTTGGCGAAGTTTCGCAACAGGATACGAACATCATACCAACTGGACCCCGGCCTTCGCCGGGGTACGGGTATTGCGGAACGGATATCGGATTTCGCCCCCGCCCCCTGCGACGTAACCCGCCGGCACGCGACCGTAACGGCGGTCGCGAAGGTCACGCCCGCGTCGCGCCCCGCCGCCGCACGGCGTCAGATATCGGCATAGACATGACGTTCGTCCTTCGCGCCGGGGTGCGTCACCGCCCCCTGCCACGCCGGGCCGACCGTCTTCGCATAGCGCCACAGCGCGCCCGACTGATAGTCGTTGACCCGTGGCTGCCATTTGGCGCGGCGTTCGGCCAGCACGTCCGGCGCGACGTCGAGGTCGATCGTCCCGGCTTCGGCATCGATGGTGATGATGTCGCCATCCTCGACCAGCGCGATCGGGCCGCCCTCGGCCGCTTCCGGCCCGACATGGCCGATGCAGAAGCCGCGCGTACCGCCGGAGAAGCGGCCGTCGGTGATGAGCGCCACGCTCTCGCCCATGCCCAGCCCATAGAGCGCGGCAGTGGTCGACAGCATCTCGCGCATCCCCGGACCGCCCTTCGGCCCTTCGTAGCGGATCACCAGGACGGTGCCTTCGACGATGGTGCGCGCCTCGACGGCGGCGAACGCCTCCTCCTCGCAATCGAACACGCGGGCGGTGCCGGTGAACTGCAACCGCTTCATCCCCGCGACCTTCACGATCGCGCCGTTCGGAGCCAGCGTACCGCGCAGGCCGACGACGCCGCCGGTCGGCGACAGCGGGGTCTTTACGTCATAGATGACCTTCTGGTCAGGATTCCACGTAACTTCCGCGATATTCTCGCCCAGCGTCCTGCCGGTGACGGTCATGCAATTGCCGTCGAGCAGGTCGTTGTCGAGCATCGTCTTCATCAGCATGTAGACGCCGCCGGCCTCGTACATATCCTTCGCGACATACTTGCCGCCGGGCTTGAGGTCCGCGACGTACGGCGTTGATTTGAAAGCCTCCGCCACGTCGAACAGGTTGAAGTCGATGCCCGCCTCGCTCGCCATCGCGGGCAGGTGCAGCGCGGCGTTGGTCGATCCGCCGGTTGCGGCCACGACGCGCGCGGCGTTGATGAAGGCGGCGCGGGTGGCGATGTCGCGCGGGCGCAGGTTGCGCGCGACCAGTTCCATCACCTGCTTCCCCGCCGCGACCGCGATCTCTTCCCGGCTGCGATAGGGGGCGGGTGCCATGTTGCTGTTGGGCAGCGACAGGCCGATCGCCTCGCCGACACAGGCCATCGTATTGGCGGTGAATTGCCCGCCGCACGCGCCGTGGCCGGGACAGGCGACCTTTTCCAGCGCGGTCAGGTCGTGCAACGGACAGGTGCCCGCCGCATACCGGCCAACCGCCTCGAACACGTCGACCACGGTGACGTCGCGATCCTCGAACCGGCCGGGCAGGATCGATCCGCCATAGACGAAGATCGACGGCACGTTCAGCCGCAGCATCGCCATCATCATGCCAGGCAGCGATTTGTCGCACCCGGCAAAGGCGACCAGCGCGTCATAGCAATGGCCGCGCACCGACAGTTCGACCGAATCGGCGATGACTTCGCGGCTGACCAGCGACGCCTTCATCCCCTGATGCCCCATCGCGATGCCATCGGTGACGGTGATGGTGTTGAAGCGGCGCGGCATCCCGCCGCCCGCGACCACGCCCGCGCGCGCGGCGTCGGCCTGAAAATCGAGCATCGTGTTGCACGGCGCGCTGTCGTTCCCGGCGGAGGCGAGGCCGACGAACGGACGGGCGATATCCTCTTCGGCGATACCCATCGCGTAATAATAGCTGCGATGCGGCGCGCGTTCGGGGCCGACGGAGACGTGGCGGCTCGGCAGCCGCGATTTGTCGAACTGGTGGGTCATAAGCGAAAGCCTATGTCGCCAAACCCCCTTCCAGCGCAAGACACTTGCGTATCGTCCCGATCATGTCGGCCAGAATCATTGCCCATGCCGCCACGCCATCGTCGTCGGCGATGCGATCGTTGCAGATTTCGACGGAGAGCGAGGCGATCCCCTGCCCCTCCGCATGGCGGTTGAGCGTCGCGTTGAGGATGCGCCCGGAATAGGGTTCGTTGTCGCCGGTGACGATACCGCGCGCGCGCAGGAAATCGATCGCGATGCGCGCCGCGCGATCGTCGCGGCCATAGAGGATACCGGCGTCCCACGGCCGCGGACCGCCGCCGCTGGCCAGTTGGCGGGTGAAGCTGTGGATCGCGACGATCAGGCGCGGGCGGTCGCGGCGGACCTGCGCGCGAATCGCCCGGTGATAGGGGGCGTGGAAGCGGGCGATGCGACCCGCCCGGTCGGCGCCGACATTGCCGGGCACGGCATGGCCGTCCGACGTTTCGGGGATCAGCGCCGGATGATCGCCCTGACGATGCAGGTCGATCACCAGCCGCGATACCGTGCCGAGGATCGCGGGTGCCGACAGCCGGTGGGACAGCGCGCGGGTCAACGCCTCCGCGCCCAGATCGACCCCGACGTGCAGCGACAACAGGTGCGGCGGGATGGTTATATCGTCCGGCACCCATGACGACGCATGATCGCACAGCAGGAGCAGCGCGCGATCCTCGCCCGCCAGATGGTCCGCGCTCATACCGTCAGCGCCGTTTCGAGGTGCCACCAGCCGGGCCGGGCCGCCACGACCCGCCCCGCCGCCGCCCGGTCGGCGACCGAATCGAACAGCGCAAAACAGGTCGCGCCCGATCCCGACATGCGCGCCATGACCACGCCCGGCTGGACCGACAGCACCGCCAGCACCGTGTCGATCGCCGGGGCCAGCGCGCGCGCGGGCGGTTCGAGGTCGTTGCGACCGGCCAGCGCCACCGCCATCGCATCGCCGGTCGGCAGCGGGCCGCGATCCGCGCTGTCCCACCGCGCGAAGACCGACGCGGTCGATACCGCGACACCGGGATTGACCAGCAACACCGGCAGCGACAGCCCGGCGATCGGGGTCAGCACCTCCCCCCGCCCCCGCCCGATCAGCGTCCGTCCGGCGAGGCAGGCGGGCACGTCCGACCCGAGCGCATCGGCCACCGCGACCAGCGCGGGATCGTCGATCGCGACGCCGTGCCGCCGGGCCAGCGCGCGCAGCGTCGCCGCCGCATCGGCCGACCCGCCGCCGATGCCGGATGCGACCGGCAGGCGCTTGTCGAGGGTGATCGCATGGCGTTGCTCCCCGCCGAACGCGGCGCGGAACGCATCGCGGGCGCGGGTGACGAGGTTGTCGCCCTCTGCCGACAATATGTCCGCGAACGGGCCGTGGATGGTGAAGCTGTCCGTCGCCGCATCGGCCAGCGTCACCGTGTCGCCGTCGCGGACGAAGGCGAACAGCGTTTCGAGTTCGTGATAGCCGTCGTCGCGGCGGCGACGGACGTGCAGCGCGAGGTTGAGCTTGGCGGGGGCGGATTCGACGATCATCGCGTCACCGTTGCGGCGAAGCGGGTCCGTCCGCAAGTTTCCTTTCCAGCCGCGCCGCCGCCGGTCCCCGCGCCGCCGTCATTGCCGCGCGCCAGACATAGCGCGCCTCGATCTGTCGCCCCGATGCCCAGTAGAGGTCGCCGAGATGCTCCTGAATATCGGGATCGTTCGGCTCGTTCCGCGCCGCCGGTTCGATCAGCGACAGCGCCGCCGCGACATCGCCGCTGCGAAACCGTGCCCAGCCGAGCGAATCGGCGATCGCCGGATCGGACGGCGACAGCGCATGCGCCCGTTCGAGCAGCCGCGTCGCCGCCGCGACATTCTGTCCGCGATCGACCTGCGCATAGCCGAGATAGTTGAGCGCGGCAGGCTGGTCGGGGGCCAGTTCGACCGCGCGGCGCAGTGCCGCCAGCGCGGCGTCCCACGATCCGGCACGGTCGAGCGCGGCCCCCTGTTGCAGGTATAATTGCCAGTCCGCCCCCGCCCCGGCGCGGTCGATCGCGACGGCATAGGCGGCGGCGGCGCCCGCGTGATCGTCATTCTCGAACAACAGGTCGGCCAGCCGCCGTTGCGCCGCGACTCCCGCCCCCGGTGCGACAGCCAGCGTGCGGGCCAGCGCGATCGCCTGTGCCGTGTCGCCGGTGCGCTGAAGGATCGTCACGCGCAACGCGGCGGCGGGCGGTGCGAACGGGTCGTCCGCCGGGATCGCGGCCAGCGTCGCCTGTGCCGCCGCGACCGATCCGTCCCGGGCCAGCGCATCGGCCAGCGCCAGCCGGGCGCGGGCATAGTCGGGGTCGAGCACCAGCGCGGCGCGGGTCAGCACGATCGCGAGCGATTCGGTCCCCTCCGCCGACAGATCGCCCGCCATCCGCGCGAACAGCCGCGAAACGCCGAACCGCGCATCGCCCTTGCGCCCGCGCCCCAGCGTCGCCGCCGTGCGCGACAGCACCGGATCGTCCCCGGCGAGCAGCGCCGCCGCGACGTCGCGACGACCGGCACGCGCCAGCAACTGCGCGGCGTTCAGCCGCAGGTCCATGTCGTTGCCGCCCGTCCCGACCAGCGGCTGCAGCGCGGCGATACCATCGGCCACCCGGTCGGTGGCGAGCAGCCGCAGCGCCTGATTTTCGGCGGCATAGCGGCGGGCGATCGAGCCGCCCGGCACCGCCTTGCCGATCGCCGGGGCCACATCGCCGGTCCATGCCGCCATCAACGGCACCAGCAGGCCGACCGGCGTATCGGCCAGCCGTTCCAGCACCGCGCGCCGCCCGGCGGCGTCCTTTGCGACCACCGCGTCGGCAAAGGCGAGCAGTTCGATATCGGCGGGGGCCACGTCGGCACGACGCAGCGCCGCCGCCGCCCGTCGCGCCAGCATCATGTCGCCGCTCGCCAGCCCCTCGCGCAGCGCACGGACGGCGATGATCGCATCGTCGGGTCGCGCCGTCAGCGCCTCGGCATAGCCGCGCGCGGCAACATCCGCCGCGCCGTCGGCATCGGCGGCACGCGCCCGGACATAGGCGGCGAGCGGATCGCCCGGCACCGCCGATGCCGTCGCGGGCACCGGCAGCAGCGCGGCGACGATCAGCGCCATTTTACATGTTCGGATAATTCGGTCCTCCGCCGCCTTCAGGCACGACCCAGTTGATGTTCTGCGTCGGGTCCTTGATGTCGCACGTCTTGCAGTGGACGCAGTTCTGGGCGTTGATGACGAACTTCGGCGTATCCGTGTCCTGTCCCACGATTTCGTACACCCCGGCGGGGCAATAACGCTGCGCCGGTTCGTCGTAGAGCGGCAGGTCATAGGCGACCGGCACGTTCGGGTCCTTCAGCGTCAGGTGGACCGGCTGGTCCTCCTCGTGGTTCGTGTTGGACAGGAAGACGGAGGAAAGCCGGTCGAAACTCAGCACCCCGTCGGGCTTGGGATAGGCGATCGGCGTCACCTGATCCTTGCGCCACAGGCTTTCGTGATCGGGATGATGCTTCATGGTGAAGGGCATCCGCAGCCCCCAATGTTCCGCCCACATCGTCGCATTGGCCATGCCCGACCCGACGAAATCGCCGAATTTCTTGACCAGCGGCACGACGTTGCGAACCTTGCGCAGTTCCTCGTACACCCAGCTCGCTTCATAGGCGGCGGTATAGGCGACCAGTTCGTCGCCCGCCCGCCCGTCGCGGATCGCGGCGAACGCGCTTTCGGCAGCCATCATCCCCGACTTCATCGCGGTATGAATGCCCTTGATCCGGGGTACGTTGAGGAACCCGGCAGAACAGCCGATCAGCGCGCCGCCGGGGAAAGTCAGCTTCGGCACCGATTGCCAGCCGCCGTCGTTGATCGCGCGCGCGCCATAGGAGACGCGCTTGCCCCCCTTCAGGATCGCGGCGATCGCCGGATGCGTCTTCCACCGCTGCATCTCGTGGAACGGGGAGAGATACGGGTTGGAATAGTTCAGCCACGTCACGAACCCCAGCGCGACCTGTCCGTTCGCCTGATGATACAGGAATCCGCCGCCGTTGCTGCCGCGCGTTTCGCTGAGCGGCCAGCCCTGCGTATGGATCACGCGGCCGGGGACGTGGTTTTCCGCCGGAATGTCCCATAATTCCTTGATACCGAGGCCATAGACCTGCGGGTCGCTGTCGCGGGCGAGGTCGAAGGTGCGGATGATCTGTTTCGACAGATGCCCGCGCACGCCCTCCGCGAGGAACAGATATTTCGCATGGAGTTCGAGGCCCGGCTGCCAGTCGGGCTTGCGCGTGCCGTCGCGCGCGATGCCCATGTCGCCGGTCGCGACGCCCTTCACCGATCCGTCGTCGTGATACAGCACTTCGGCCGCCGCGAAGCCGGGGAAGATTTCGACGCCCATCCCCTCCGCCTGTTCCGCCAGCCAGCGGGTCAGGTTGCCGAGCGATCCGGTATAGGTGCCGGTATTCTGCATGAACGGCGGCAGGACGCGGTGCGACACTTCGCTGCTGCCGGTCGCCGACAACAGCCAGTGGTGGTTTTCCGTCACCGGCACTTCGGCCATCGGACAGCCCGTGGTGCGCCAGTCGGGCAGCAATTCGTCGATCGCGCGCGGATCGAACACCGCACCCGACAGGATATGCGCGCCGACCTCCGACCCCTTTTCGAGGACGCATACCGCGATCTCGTCGCCGGTTTCGGCCGCCATCTGTTTCAGCCGGATCGCGGCGGACAGGCCGGCAGGCCCCGCGCCGACGATCACGACGTCATAGGGCATCGATTCCCGCTCGCTCATCATCGCTCCTCTTGCCGTCGCGTCATCGCAACGGCTTGTCCTCTCCCCCGATTTGGGCAGATTGACTGGGAGGTCAAGGCAGTGCCTTACGGTCGCATGGGGGCGGACCAGCATATCGATTGGCACGAACAGGCCGCGAGCACCCTCGAATGGTGGCGCGACGCGGGTGTCGACGTGCTGGTCGAGGACGGGCTTCGCGACTGGTTCGCCGCGCCGCCGCCGCCCGCATCGCGCGTTGCCGTAGCGTCGCCACGCGCCGCCGCCGCGCTGGCGGTGGCCGATACGCTGCCCGAAACGCTGGATGCGTTCATCGCGTGGCGGGTGTCCGACAATGCGCCCGAAGCGAAGTGGAATGTCGATCCGATCGCGTTCGCTTCGGTCGTCGACGCGCCGTTGATGGTGCTGGCCGATCTTCCCGAAGAAAGCGACACCGCCGAATCGGGGGTGCTGACCGGCCCGGTCGGGGCGTTGCTCGACCGGATGCTGGCTGCGATCGGGTTCGCCCGCGCCGATGTCGCGCTGGCCACGGTCGCCGCCGCGCGGCCGCTGACGGGCCATGTCCCGCCGGGCAGCGCGGCCGAACTGTTCCGGCTGGCGCGGCATCATGTCGCGCTCGCCCGGCCGCGCCGGTTGCTGCTGCTGGGCGATGCGCCGCGCCTCGCCATGCTGGGCGACGACGGCGAACGCGGCGGTTTACGGGTACTTAACCACGACGGCATAGCATGTCCGACGGTCGCCAGCTTCCATCCGCGGTTCCTGTTGCAGCATCCGCGGATGAAATCCGAAGCATGGCGGCACCTGCAAACGCTTATCGGGGAAACCGGATCTTGAAACGTGCTTCCATCCTGTTCGCCGCATTGCTGGTTCCCGCCGCGGTCGCGCCCGCGTTCGCGCATGGCGATGACGACGTGCCGGGCCGCCGTCCGATCACCACCGCCGCGCGACCGGCCGAACCGACCGTCCCGCCGCAATTGTCGGCGGAGGAACGCGACGCCTATCGCGCGATCTTCGCCGCGATCCGCGCGGGCCAGTGGAGCGATGCGCAGTTGCGGTTGAGCGCGATGAAGCCGGGTCCGCTGCACGCCATCGCCCGGGCCGAACTCTATACCGCGAAGGGGTCGCCACGCGTCGAACTGCCGCAATTGATGGCGTTGCTGAGCGAGGCCCCCGACCTGCCCCATGCCCCCGCCCTCGCCCGGCTGGCGAAGTCGCGCGGGGCCGATACGCTGCCCGACCTGCCCGCGCAGCAACGGATGATCTGGTTCGATGCCGCCCCGGTGCGCGTCCGCGCCCGCGCGGTGCGCAGCGATGCCGCCGCCGCGCAGTTGCTCGACGCGATGAAGCCGATGGTCAAGGCCGACGACGGTGCCGCCGCCGAAGCGCTGATCGCGACGCGACAGGGCGACCTGACCCCCGAAGCGCTGACCGAAATGCGCGGGCGCGTGGCGTGGATCTATTTCGTGGCGGGCGACGACGCCAATGCCCGCCGCCTTGCCGCCGTGGCGCAACGCGGCGAGGGCGACTGGGCGGCGCAGGCCGACTGGACGCAGGGGCTGGCGGCGTGGCGGCAACAGGATTGCGCGGGCGCACAGGCGGCGTTCTCCAGCGTGGCGCAGCGCGCGACCGACACCGAATTGCGTTCCGCCGGGCTATATTGGGCGACCCGCGCCGATATCGCGTGCGCCCGCCCCGATCTGGTGCAGGCACGACTGGAAACCGCCGCGCAATATGGCGAAACCTATTACGGGCTGCTGTCGCGACAGGCGCTGGGCGTGGTCGAAGGGCCGGGACCGCGCCAGACCCAGCCGGTGACGGACGACTGGCGCACGCTGGAACGCCGCCCCAACGTCCGGATCGCCGCGGCGCTGGTCGAGGTCGGCGAAGGCGCGCTGGCCGACAAGCTGTTGCGGCATCAGGCGCGGATCGGTGGCGCGGGCGATTATGCGGCGCTGACCCGGCTGTCGGGCAATCTGAACCTGCCCGCTACACAACTATGGCTGTCGCATAACGGGCCGCAGGGCGCGCGTCCGCTGGTCGAGGCACGCTATCCCGCGCCCGACTGGACGCCCGAAGGCGGGTGGCGCGTCGACAAGGCGCTGGTGTTCGCCCACACGTTGCAGGAATCGCGCTTCGATGCCGATGTCGTCAGCCCGGCGGGCGCGACCGGATTGATGCAGATCCGGCCGGGGGCGCTGACCGACTATGCCCGCGCGCACGGGTTGAGCGTCGATCGATCGGCACTGTCGCGGCCGCAATTGAACATGGCGGTCGGGCAAAGCTATCTGGAGCAATTGCGCGACCGGCCGTTCACCGGCGGGCTGCTGCCCAAGGTGATCGCGGCGTATAATGCCGGGCCGACGCCGGTCGAGGCGTGGAACCTGCAATCGCGCGACGGCGGCGATCCGCTGCTCTACATCGAATCGATCCCGTATTGGGAAACGCGCGGATATGTGATGACCGTGCTGCGCAATTACTGGATGTACGAGAAGCAGGCCGGGCGCAGTTCGGCGAGCCGCGCCGCGCTGGCGCAAGGGATGTGGCCAAAATTCCCCGGCCTGCCCGGTGCCGCCGCCGTGCGGGTCGGCAAGAACCAGTCGCAGACGCGGGTCGTCGCCGATGCCAATTGATACGGCGCGGGCGTTCGTGCCCGTGCGGATCGCGGTGCTGACCGTCTCCGACACGCGCGGAGCCGCCGACGATCGTTCGGGCGACACGCTGGTCGCGCGGATCGAGGGGGCGGGCCATATCCTCGCCGATCGCACGATCGTGCGCGACGATGTCGATACGATCGTCGCCCGGCTGAACGCATGGATCGACGATCCGGCGGTCGACTGCGTCATCACCACCGGCGGCACCGGCGTCACCGGCCGCGACGTGACCCCCGAAGCGGTCGATCGCGTCGCGACCCGGCATATTCCGGGCTTCGGCGAACTGTTCCGGTGGCAAAGCTATGCCAAGATCGGCACCTCCACCATCCAGTCGCGGGCGACCGCGTGCGTCGCGCGCGGCACCTATGTCTTCGCGCTGCCCGGATCGACCGGCGCGGTGAAGGACGGGTGGGACGGCATCCTCGCCGAACAGCTCGATATCCGGCACCGCCCGTGCAATTTCGTCGAGCTGATGCCGCGATTGCTCGAACGATAGGGTTCAGCGGCGGCTTCGGGCGGGCGGCGGCGTGGGGGTAGCGGCCTTCGCGGCGTCGCGCTTTGCAGCAAGGAAGCGTGCCAGTGCGCCGTCCATCTCGGTATACCATAGCAGCAGTTCGGCGAACTGCGCCTGCGTCACGCCGCCGACCGCCGTGGCATCGAGATATTGTTGCAGATTGCCTTCGACATCGACCGCGATCTTCAGGAACCGGTTCATCCTGTTCCATTCGTTCGCCAGCGCGGCGGTGAACATCGGCTCCTTCCGAAACCACGCGCGGAACTGGAACGACTTGCAGTCTTTCAGCCCGGCGCACTCATAGAAATCGACGGTGAACGGCTCGCCATTGGCGGCGCTGAGGACATAGGGTTCGCCCGCATCGTTCAGTTTCATCTCGGCCCTGTAGCCTGCCTGCTGCAACGCTTTGACCACATTGCCGGGCTGACGAAGGTCGGCGGGTGGCGGCGTGGCCACCGCCTGCGCGCCCGCCAGCAACGCCGCCGCCCATATCGCCGTACCGATCATCCGCCCCGCCCCCGTTGTTGGTCGCCGAACCTAGTCCGGGGCGCAGCGACGCGCCACCGTCATTCCGCGACCATCGCCGCCAGCACATGCCCGTCGGGATCGCGAAAGTGAAAGCGCCGCCCGCCGGGAAAGGCGAAGGTCGGCTGTACCACGACACCGCCCGCCGCCTCCACCGCCGCCAGCGTCGCTTCGAGGTCGGCGACTTCGATCACCGGCAACATCATGGTGAGTTCGGTATCGGCATCCAGCCCGACATCGGTATCGCCGCTGGTCGTGGCGGCATAGTCAGGCCCGAACGCGGTGAACTCCCATCCAAGGGCCGCGCGATAGAAGTCCGCCGCCGGTCCGGTGGCCCGCACCGGCAGTTCGAGATAGTTCAGTCGCGCCATCGGATACCCTCCTGCTTGTTCTCTCCTTGTTCTATATTGCCGCCCGGTCGCGCGCAATACATAACCCGCGTCAGCCACAGCTTTCCCGGAGATGACACGTCACGTTGCTTTTTCTTCTCGCGGTTGTCAGCCGCTGCGCATCGCCGCAATTGTGCCCGACCGACGCCGAGCTGATCGGTGCGCAACGGCGCTGGAACAATCATATCGAACTGGAGGTATCGCAGCAGGCAAATACCGGCGACGATATCGTGCTGATAATGGTGCATCAGCCGCGACGCATATCGAATGTTCGATGCGGCAACGAACTGCCAGGGCGCGCCGGGACGATCAATTGCAGCTTTGTACTCCGCTATCCGCACAGCATTCATTACCAGGTGTCGACGCTGGCCAGACGCCCGGACGACTGGGAAATCATCGACACGCTCCTCGTACAGCAGGATGGCGATTAGGGCATCGCGTACCGGATGATCGCTTCGGACTGCAACTTGCGCTTTCGTTCCTTTTATGTTCTTATGCAGCCATGTCGACCACCACAGGCAGGGGCGCCACGCACAATGCGACGAGCAGGCGGTTCAACCTGCCCGAACGAGAGGCGGACGGCGACTGGCTGGACGAGCGGCTGCTGGTCGATGGCGCGCCGCCGCCGGTGCGCACGACCGTCAGCGTCCTCACGCCGCGCACGATCATCACCCGCAACGCCTCCCCCGACATACCGTTCGACCGGTCGATCAATCCCTATGTCGGGTGCGAGCATGGCTGCATCTATTGCTTCGCGCGGCCGACCCATGCGTATCACGACCTGTCGCCGGGACTGGATTTCGAGACGCGGTTGTTCGCCAAGCCCGATGCCGCCATGCTGCTGCGCGCGGAACTGGCGCGGCCGGGCTATGTCGCGCGGCCGATCGCGTTGGGCACGAATACCGATCCGTACCAGCCGGTCGAGCGCGAATGGGAAATCACGCGCCAGTGCATCGCGGTGCTGGCGGAGACGAACCATCCGCTGACGATCACCACCAAGTCGGACCGGGTGGTGCGCGATATCGACCTGTTGGCACCGATGGCGGCGAAGGGGCTGGCGTCGGTCGCGGTGTCGATCACCTCGCTCGACCCCGTGATCGCGCGGACGGTCGAGCCGCGTGCGCCGCATCCCGAAAAGCGGCTGGCGGCGGTGGCGGCGCTCAGCACGGCGGGCATTCCGACCTATGTCTCGATCGCCCCGGTCATCCCGGCGATCACCGATCACGAGATCGAACACCTGATCGAACGCGCCGCCGCCGCCGGGGCGGTATCGGCCTTCTTCCTGCCGGTGCGGTTGCCGCACGAGGTCGCGCCGCTGTTCCGCGCATGGCTCGACACGCATTTCCCCGACCGCGCGGGCAAGGTCATGTCGATCATCCGGTCGCTGCGCGGCGGGCGTGACAACGAACCCGATTTCTTTCGGCGGATGCAGGGTCAGGGGCCGTGGGCCGACCTGTTGTCGGTGCGGTTCCATCGCGCGTGCCGGCAGCATGGGCTGAACCGGCGAAGCATGCGGGTGCGGTCCGACCTGTTCCGCCCGCCCGCCGGACCGCAGGGTGAACTGTTCGGATGATCCGGGAACCGTTACGCACCCGCGACGTATTCCGATCAACGAACGAGGGGAGCGCGACGATGACGGCACGAATCTGGACCAGCCTGCTGGTGAGTACGTCGCTGATCGCGGCGCCGGTGCTGGCGCAGACGCGCGCCATTTCGCAAAGCGACCGGGCGCAGGGCGCGCAGGCGAACCCGCAATTGCTGGCGCAATATGGCGGGGCCTATGCCGGGCCGCAGGCGGCCTATGTCGAACGGGTCGGCAAGCGGGTGGCGGTGCAATCGGGCCTGTCGAACGCGACGGGCGATTTTACGGTGACGCTGCTCGATTCCCCGGCGGAGAACGCCTTCGCCATCCCCGGCGGCTATGTGTACGTCACGCGGCAATTGCTGGCGCTGATGAACAGCGAGGCGGAACTGGCGGCGGTGCTGGGCCACGAGGTCGGCCATGTCGCCGCGCGCCATTCCAATTCGCGCAGCACGCGATCGTCGCTGGGATCGCTGGGCGCGGCGGTGCTGGGCGCGGTGACGGGCAGCGATATCGTCGGGCGGATCGCCGGGGTCGGGTCGCAGCTCTATACCCTGTCGTACAGCCGCAGTCAGGAATATCAGGCCGACCAGTTCGGTGTGCGCTATGCCACCGCCGCCGGATATCGTCCGTCGGGGATGGCCGACGCGCTGGCCCAGTTGAACGTCGCGCAATCGTTGGCGGCGCAAACGGCGGGCCGCGAAGGCAATTCGGTGCCGACATGGATGAGCACCCATCCCAACGGCGCGGAGCGGGTGCAGCGCGCACGGGCGCTGGCACAGCAGGCGGGCGGTGCCGCCGCGACCGCCGCTCAGGATACCACCTATCTGCGGATGCTCGACGGACTGCGCTATGATGACGACCCGGCGCAAGGCATCGTCGACGGTACGACGTTCCGGCATCCGGCGCTGCGGGTGCAGTTCACCGCGCCGACCGGCTATACGATGGCCAATGGCGCCGATGCGGTGACGATTGCGGGCAATGGCGGACAGGCGGAGTTCCGCATGGCCCCGGCGAACGGCGACCTGTCGGGGTTCGTCCGCCAACGGCTCACCGCGCTGGGCGCGACGGCGGGTGGCGAACCGCAAACGACGCGGATCAACGGCTTCGACGTGGCGCTGGCGACGGTGCGCGCCACCGCCAATCGACAGGCGGTGGACGTGACCATCGTCGCCTATCGCGCGCCGTCGGCAATCTGGTATTTCCAGATCGTGACCCCGGCGGGCGCAGGCGTCGGCCCGTTCGAGCCGCTGTTGCAAAGCGTGGCGACGATGACCGCGGCACAGGCGAACGCGATCACCGGCAAGCGCATCCGCATCGCCACCGTCCGCGCGGGCGACACGATCGACACGCTGGCGCGGCAAATGGCCTATCCCGATTTCCAGCGCGAGCGGTTCGTCACGCTGAACGGCCTCGACGCGAACGCGCGGCTGGTGCCGGGGCAGTTGGTGAAGCTGGTGGTGAAGGGGTAGGTTCGGGGGGGGATTGCGGTTAAGGTGCCGCATTCCGCTACGAACGCCGTACCCCGGCGAAGGTCGGGGTCCAGTTGGAACGCCTGTTCCTCTCCATCGCCTGTCTCACCGGACTGGACCCCGGCCTTCGCCGGGGTACGGCGATTGATCCGGAAGGGAAGCAAGCGTCCGTCCGCCGCCCGTCCCCCTTCACCCCGCCGCCCGTCCGTGCGAAAGGCGCGCGATGAGCGGGTCGCATGACGTCATCATTCTCGGCGCGGGCGGGGCCGGGCTGTTCTGCGCCGGTGTCGCCGCGCAGCGCGGTCGGCGCGTGCTGGTGGTCGACCATGCGCCCGAACCGGGGCGCAAGATCGTGATTTCGGGCGGCGGACGGTGCAATTTCACCAATGTCGACGCGACATGGGACCGCTATGTCTCGGCCAATCCGCACTTCGCGCGGTCGGCGCTGGGACGGTATACGGCGCAGGACTTTGTGGCGCTGGTCGATACGCATGGCATCGCGTGGCATGAAAAGACGCTGGGGCAGCTATTCTGCGACGGATCGGCGCGACAGATCGTGGCGATGCTGTTGCACGAGGCGGCGGGGGCGGAACTGGCGCTGGGCCGTCCGATCCGCGACGTCACCCATGCCGACAGGATGTTCACCGTCGCCTATGGCGATATGGTGGCGACCGCCCCGGCATTGGTGATCGCGACCGGCGGGCCGTCGATCCCGAAACTGGGCGCGACCGGCTTTGCTTATGACCTTGCCCGGCAATTCGGGCTGAAGGTGGTCGAGCCGCGCCCGGCGCTGGTGCCGCTGACCCTGCCGCCCGAAGATGCGCTGTTCCGCGAATTGTCCGGCGTCGCGACGGAAGTGGTGGCGGAGGCGGGCGGCACGCGGTTTCGCGAGGCGGCGCTGTTCACCCATCGCGGCCTGTCGGGTCCGGCAATCTTGCAGGTGTCGTCCTATTGGCGGCACCGGGAGGCGGTGACGATCGACTTCGCGCCCGATCAGCCCGCCGGGTGGCTGGTCGCCGCCAAGCGCGCGCGCCCGCGTGCCGGGCTGCGATCGGTGCTGGGCGCCGCCCTGCCCGACCGGCTGGCGGAAGCGATCGCGGGCCGGGTCGCGCTGTCGGGCGAACTGGGCAATCAGCGGGACGCGACGCTGGCCGGGATCGAGCGGCAATTGTCGGCGTGGCGCTTTCAGCCCAACGGGACCGAAGGCTTCGCCAAGGCCGAGGTCACGGTCGGCGGCATCGCCACCGACGGGCTGAACCAGCGGACGATGGCGGCGAAGCACCTGCCCGGCCTGTATGCGATCGGCGAGGCGGTCGATGTCACCGGGTGGCTCGGCGGGTATAATTTCCAATGGGCATGGGCGAGCGGATGGGCGGCGGGACAGGCGATCTGATTCGCAAGACCTCGTTCCCGCCGGTGGTGGACCGCGACACGCGCGTCCTGATCCTCGGCAGCCTGCCCGGCGATGCGTCGCTGCGCGCGGCACGCTATTATGCGCATCCGCAGAATCAGTTCTGGCGGTTGCTGTCGCCGGTCGTCGGGATCGATCTGCCGCCCCTGCCCTATCCCGACCGGCTTACGGCGTTGCAGGCGGCGGGAATCGGCTTGTGGGACGTGGTGGCCAGCGCGACCCGGCCGGGGAGCAGCGACGCGGCGATCCGCGATGCCGCCGCCAACGATATCGCCACGCTGATACGGGAGTTGCCGGTGTTACGGCTGGTCGCGTTCAACGGCGGCACCGCGTGGAAGCACGGGCGAACGATGGTGGGCGATACCCCCAGCGTGATGCTGCCGTCGAGCAGCCCGCTCCACACCATCGGCGTCGCCGCGAAACAGCCGGCATGGGATGCGATCGGTTCCTATCTGAACGATCGCATCGGCATGGTTCGGGATTAACCCCGGTTGCAATCGCCCCGCCTGCTGCCGCATAGCGTCGCCATGTCCGATCAGCCCGATGTTTCCGCCCTTTCCTTCGAGGATGCGCTTCGCGAACTCGAAACCATCGTCAGCCGACTGGAAACGGGGCAGGAAGACCTTCAGACCGCGATCGACCTGTATGCGCGCGGCGACCTGTTGCGGGCGCAATGCGCCGCGCGGCTCGATGCGGCGCAGGCGCGGATCGAGGCGATCCGGGTCGATTCCGAAGGGCGCGCGACCACCCAGAATTTCGACGCGCAGTGATGGCCACCACCGCGCCGTCCGTGTCGCTCAACGCCGCGCTGAAGGAAATCTCGGCGGAGATGGACCGGCAGTTCGATCAACTGCTGCCCATTCCCGGCGATCCGCGCGCGAACCTGTACCGGGCGATGCGCCATGCGGCGATCGGCGGGGGCAAGCGGTTGCGCCCGTTGCTGGTGTTCGCCACCGCGCGGCTGTTCAACGTCGACCGCGTCCGCGCCGCGCGCGCCGCGACGGCGATCGAGTGCATCCATGTCTACAGCCTCGTCCATGACGACCTGCCCGCAATGGACGATGACGACATGCGGCGCGGCAAGCCGACCGTGCACAAGGCCTATGACGAAGCGACCGCGATCCTTGCCGGCGATTGCCTGCATGCGCTGGCGTTCGAGATTCTGGCGGACGAGGCGACGCATCCCGACCCGCATGTCCGCATCGAACTGATCGCCGATCTGGCGCGTGCGTCGGGTCCGTCGGGCATGGCGGGCGGACAGGCGATGGACCTGGAGGCGGAGCGGACGACGTTCGACCTGAACACCGTCACCCGGCTTCAGGCGATGAAGACCGGCGCGCTGATCGCCTGTTCGGTCGAAGCCGGCGCGATCCTCGGGCGGTTGCCGGTCGAACAGCGCACCGGGTTGCACGGCTATGCCCGCGATATCGGGCTGGCGTTCCAGATCGCCGACGACATCCTCGACGTCGAGGGCGACGAAGTGGCGGTGGGCAAGGCGCTGCGCAAGGATGGCGAGGCGGGCAAGGAGACGTTCCTGTCGCTGCTCGGCCTCGACCGGGCGCGCGAACAGGCGCGGCGGCTGGTCGAACAGTCGATCGAGCATCTGCACGGTTTCGGCCACGAAGCCGATCTGCTGCGCGCGATCGCCCGCTATGTGCTGGAGCGCGACCGTTGAGCGCGCGGATCGGCGTCTATCCCGGCACGTTCGATCCGGTGACGCTGGGCCATATGGATATCATCCGGCGCGGCGCGAAGCTGGTCGACCGGCTGGTGATCGGGGTCACGACCAATCCGTCCAAATCGCCGATGTTCACGCTCGACGAACGGCTGGCAATGGTCGAGCGCGAAGTATCGGGCGTGGAGGGCGACATATCGGTCGTGGCGTTCGACGCGCTGCTGATGACCTTTGCCGAGCGTCAGGGGGCCAGCGTGATCGTGCGCGGCCTGCGCGCCGTCGCCGACTTCGAATATGAATATCAGATGGCGGGAATGAACCAGCAGATCAACGACCGGATCGAGACCGTCTTCCTGATGGCCGACGTGTCGCTGCAACCGATCGCATCGCGTCTGGTCAAGGAAATCGCGATGTATGGCGGGGCGATCGACAAGTTCGTGACGCCGACCGTGTGCGGTGAAGTGGTGGCACGGGTCGAACGGCTGGGCCGCAAGGGTAGCTGATCGGGAAGTTCCTCCCCGTGCCGGGGAGGATCAGGAACGTCGGTGCCACAACCACGCGATCACCCCGGCCAGCACCGCCGCGATCCCGCCCGCCGTCAGCACCTGCCACGACGGTAGCCAGCGGCCGATGGCGGCGCTCAGCCCGTGGCCGAACCAGTAGCCGATCGATACGAAGATCGTCGCCCACAACAGCGCCGCCGCGCCGTTCAGCAGCATGAACCGCGCCGTCGGCAGGTGCGTGGTGCCGATCGCCACCGGGCTGACGGTGCGCAGGCCATAGAGAAACCGGAACGCGAAGACGAACAGCGTCGGGCGACGTTCGAACGCGCGCAACGCCCGCGCAAAGGCGGGGCGGACGGCGATACGGCGGACACGCGGATGGTCGCGGAACCGGCGTCCGCCCGCGAAGAACAACTGGTCCGCGATGAACGACCCTGCCGCCGCCGCGAGCACCGCACCGGCGAACGGAAACGCCCCGCGCTGGACCATGATCCCGCCCAGCACGACCATCGTCTCGCCTTCGATCCCTGCCCCGGCGAACAGCGCGAACAGGCCATAGCGCGCGATCAGCGTTTCGATCGTCATGTCGGCTGCCCCTGCATCGTGCCACCGTAGCGACGCGGCGCGCCGGGTCCAGCGTCCGCAGCCCTTTCACGCTCCGTCCGCGCACGATAGAAGCCGGGCCATGAAGACTCGCTCCGCTCCCTCGCACGCCCGGCCGGGCGCGGTCGCCCGCTGGCTGTGGTTCGTCGCCCTGCTGATCGTCGCGATGGTGGTAGTGGGCGGCATCACCCGGCTGACCGAATCGGGGCTGTCGATCACCGAGTGGAAGCCGTTGTCGGGGACGATCCCGCCGTTGACCGCCGTGCAATGGGAGGCGGAGTTCGCCAATTACCGGCGCATTCCCGAATATCAGTTGCTGAATCAGGGCATGACGCTCGCGCAGTTCAAGGGGATCTTCTTCTGGGAATATCTTCACCGGCTGCTCGGGCGGGTGATCGGTCTGGCCTTTGCCCTGCCGCTGGCGTGGTTCTGGGTCCGGGGAACGATCCCTGCCGGGTATAAGGGGCGATTGCTGGCGTTGCTCGCTCTGGGCGGATTTCAGGGGGCGATCGGTTGGTGGATGGTCGCGTCGGGCCTGTCCGAACGCACCGACGTGTCACATATCCGGCTGGCCGCGCATCTGCTGACCGCGCTGTTCATCCTTGCCGGGATCGTGTGGACCGCGCTCGATCTGCGCGAAGCGACGCGCGACCGCAGCGCGCGGCCTGCGCGGCTGACCGGGATCGGGGCGGCGACCGGCGCCGTGCTGTTCGTGCAGTTGCTCTATGGCGCGTGGGTCGCGGGACTGAATGCCGGGTTGGTGACGGACGAATGGCCGCTGATGAACGGGCGGTTCTTTCCGGCGGCCGAATGGGCGGCGCGGCGACCGCTGGATGCGATGGTCAACGATCCGTATGTCGTGCACTTCCTCCATCGCTGGTGGGCTTGGGTCGCGGTCGCGGCGCTGATCCTGCTCGCCCGTGCCGCGAAGCGTGCGCGGCATCCGGGTGTCGCGCGGGCGATCCACATCCTGTTCGGAACGCAGATCGTACTGGGGATCGCGACGGTGATGACCGGCGTGCGGATCGAACTGGCGGCATTGCACCAGTTGGTCGGCGCGCTGCTGGTCGTCGCCACCACCTGGGGCGCACATGCCGTGGGGCGCCGACGGTAGCAGTTACCGCATGGTATCCTGATACCCGTCAGGAAAAGCGCGGTTTGCTTGACTTGTCGCGTGGAAAACGGCAATTGCCCGGCGTTCGCACCGCCCCGTCACGGGGCCGGCGCGGTAGTTATCCGAAAGGTCCACGCCCATGAAGGCGCTCATGAAGACCACCAAGTCGGCCAAGCCGCACGAGGTGGAGAAGAAATGGCATATCGTCGATGCCGACGGCCTGGTGGTCGGTCGCGCTGCGTCGATCATCGCCAACGTCCTGCGCGGCAAGCACAAGACGTCGTTCACCCCGCATGTCGATTGCGGTGACAACGTCGTCGTCATCAATGCCGACAAGATCCGCTTCACGTCGAACAAGGCGAAGAAGAAGGTCTATTACAAGCACACCGGCTATGCCGGCGGCATCAAGTCGATCACCGCCGAAAAGGTTCTCGAAGGCCGCTTCCCGGAGCGCGTTCTGGAAAAGGCCGTCGAGCGGATGATCCCGCGCGGTCCGCTGGGCCGTGAGCAGATGCGCAACCTGCGCATCTTCAAGGGCACCGAGCATCCGCACGAAGCGCAGAACCCCGCCGTTCTCGACATCGCCGGTATGAACCGCAAGAACAAGGTGGGCGCATAATGTCCGATAACCGCCAGTCCCTGTCCGACCTCGCCGGCCTGACCGGCCAGCAGGCGCCGACCCCGGCCCCGCAGGCCGCCGCTCCGCAGACCGATGTGCAGGGCGATGCCCCCGTCGCGCCGGTCGAACCGCCGCGTCCGACGATGCCGCTGCGCGCACAGGAAATCGACGCCTATGGCCGCGCCTATGCGACCGGCCGCCGCAAGGATGCCGTTGCGCGCGTCTGGCTGAAGCCGGGTTCGGGCAAGATCACGATCAACGGTCGCGATCAGGAAGTATATTTCGCACGTCCGACGCTGCGTCTCGTCATCAACCAGCCGTTCGGCGTCGCCGAGCGTACCGGCCAGTATGACGTGATCTGCACCGTCAAGGGCGGCGGCCTGTCGGGTCAGGCCGGCGCGGTCAAGCATGGCATCAGCCAGGCACTGACCCGCTATGAGCCGGTCCTGCGCGCGCCCGTCAAGGCCGCCGGGTTCCTGACCCGCGACAGCCGCGCGGTCGAGCGCAAGAAGTACGGCAAGGCGAAGGCCCGTCGCAGCTTCCAGTTCTCGAAGCGCTAAGTCCGGTCACGCAGGGCGGGACGAAAAGTTCCCGTCGTGCGGCCAGTGGCGAACGATTTGGGCGGTCCGGTCACGGGCCGCCCTTTTCGTTTCGATCGCAAGCGAGTAGCGAGGGCGCGTCCGCACAGTGGCGGAAGGCTGGAACCAGACCGCATGACATCGCGTGCCAAAACTTCGCTGCTCCCCCTCGCCGACGCCGACCTGTGGCCCGAGGAGTTGCGCCGCAGCCTTTCGGACAAGCTGTTCACCATCGCATTCGGCGCGATCCAGTGGCCGTGGCTGTTGCGGAGCCTGTCGGGCGGCAAGCGGTCGGTAAAGGCCAGGCTGATCGCCGATCTGGGCCTTGCCCCCGACGCGCTGCCGAATCTGGGTAGCTGGAAAGCGGACACCGGTTACCTTTCGCTGATCGTCGATCGCATCGCCGCCGACCGTCCGGGCACCGTCGTCGAACTCGGCACCGGCGCGTCCAGCCTCGTCACCGGAGCGGCGTTGGCCAAGCATGGCGGCGGGCAACTCATCAGTTTCGATCAACATGCCGGGTTCGTCGATGCGACGCGCGACTGGCTGTCCGAACATGGCATCGTCGCCGATCTGCGCGCCGCGCCGCTGGTCGAGGCACCGGGCGACTGGCCGGGCGTATGGTATGATATCGATTCGGTGCCCGATCAGATCGACCTGCTGCTGATCGACGGCCCGCCGTGGACGATCCATCCCTATGTTCGCGGCGCGGCGGAAACGTTGTTTGACCGGCTGCCCGTCGGCGGCGTGGTGATGCTGGACGACGGCGCGCGTCCGGGCGAGCGCGTCGTGGCGCAACGCTGGCGCAAGCGGTGGCCGAATTTCCGCTTCGATCTGGTCAACCGGGGGACGAAGGGCACGTTGATCGGGCAACGTCTGTCCTGACGGGGGGGCGCGGTTTGTGGCGGTGCGGCGGCGGGCACACCGGAACGCAAACCGTTCGTCCTGCGTAGCCATTGAGCTTGTCGAAATGGCGTATCGAAGGACTGTCATGGGATGCTTCGATACGGGTCTTCGGCTTCGCTCAGCCCCTACTCGGCAAGAACGGTTTGGTTGACGCCAGCCGTCACGCGCTGCGTTCCGTAACCGGCTCGTCCGGTGCGCCCATCTTGCGCGCGATGGTTTCGAACCGGCCGCCTTCGATCCGGATTTCGTTGAACGATGGCGGATCGTCGCGCGTGCGGGTCGACAACGTGCCCGCACCGATCATCCGCAACTCGCCGTCGCCCGACGGATGCGGCAGGTCGAACGGATCGTGGACATGGCCCGACAGCACGGCATGCGCGCCCGCCGCCGTCACCGCGGCCAGCGCCTTGGCACCGTGGCGGGTCTCGCCGCTGGATTTGGTGCCGACATCTACCAGCGGATGATGCGCGGCGATGAAGATCAGGTCGCCCTTCGGCACCCGGTCGATCAGCTTCAGCGTCCGCGCCAGTCCGCGTGCGCCGACATAGCCCTTCGACCAGTCCCAGCGTAGCTGGAACCGGGCGGTGGTCTTGAGCGGCACGATCGCGACGCCCTTGATCTCCAGCGGGCGTTCGATCATCCGCTCCAGCCGCTTGTACCGGCGATAGGGACGGACGAACCGGGCGAACAGGTTGTAGAGGGGCAGGTCGTGGTTGCCGACCTCGACCGTCACCGGACGACCGAGGCTTTCCAGCCATTCCGCCGCCGCCTCGAACTCGGCGGTGCGGGCGCGCATGGTCAGGTCGCCGGTCATGATGATCGCATCGGGTGCCTCGCGCCGCACCGCGTCGCCGAACCATGCGATCGCCGCCTTGTCCTCCGCACCGAAATGGACGTCACTGACATGGAACAGGCGGATCATCGGGCACTCCGGTACAGGACAACAGCCGGGCCAACGCGCGACTGCGGCCTAGAGTTCGTTTGAAAACGCGCCGGGACGCGTTTTGCGGCACCTGCCCGCTCCCCCTCCCGGCCACCCATCAGGATACCGTGTGGGTGGCCGGGAGGGGAAGCGGGCAGGTGCCGCCGGTGAAACTCGCTCTTTCGCGAGTTTCCAAACAGGCGCTTACCGCTCCGTCCGGATCGACAAAGCTGCCGCGCCGCCCGCCAGCGACAGTACGGCCAGCGCCACGAACACACCGCCCAGCCCCGCCCCGCCCGGCACCAAGGCCGCCAACAAGGGCGGTACGCAGGCAGGCACGGTGTTGGTCAGGTTGAGAATGCCCAGATCGCGCCCGCGCGTCGCCGGTGACGGCAGCAACTGCATCGCCAGCGCGGAATGCAGCGCGAGGAACACCGACAGGCCGGTCATCGCCATGCCATATCCGACCGTCGCGATCAGGAAGCCCGGCGCCGCCGCCAGCACCACCAGCCCGCCCGCGACCAGCAGCGTCGCGGTGCCGAGATACGGCTTGCGCCCCCCGGCACGGTCCGACAGGCGACCGGCGACGATCGTCGCGACCACCGCCACGCCGGTGACGACCGCCATCGCCTGCGCCACCGGACCGGCAGCGTCGCCGTTCCCACGCCACAGATCGGCGAAGTGGAAATAGGCATAGGCCGTAAGGCCGTTGCCCGCCGCCTGCATCGCCAGCCGCGCCAGCCATGCGCGGACCAGATCGGCACGGCGCGTCGATACCGCTTTGGGCGGGACGACCGCCGTACCGCCAGCACCCCGTTCGCGCGCGAACAGCAGGAACGGCACGATCATCGCCGCGCACAGGGCGACGTTGGCCGCATAGCGCGCGGCTTCGCCCGGGAAAGCGGGCAGCGTCACCACCGCCGCCGACAACACGCCGACCGGGTGCGAAATGCCGAGCAGCCCCGATACCCGTCCCTTGCGATCGTCGGGCACTTCGTCGGCGATCACCGCGACCATCGGGGCGAACATCAGGTTCAGCGCGACCTGCCACAGCGCGACCGCACCGAGCAGCGCGGCGGGCGTGGTCGCCGCGTGGATCAGGGCGAAGGCGGCCGCGATCAATGCCAGCCCCAGTGCGATCCACGGTCGGCGCGTGCCGCTGCGTCGCCAGCCGAGATCGCTGAGCCAGCCCGCCGCGATGTTGGCGACGCTGGCGATCGCCGCCCCGCCCAGCACCGCCCAGCCGAGCAGCGCCACCCGCCCCGCCGGATCGATCGCCGCGACCTTCACCTGCAACAGGATCGATACGAACGGCATGAACGCGACGAACAGCCCGCAATAGGCCAGGGTATAGAGCGAGACGAAGCGGGGCGACGGGTTCACCCGCCCGCCATCGCCCGCCCCGACGGCGCGGTCAATCGTGCTGCGGTTCGCGGCCGCTCAACCGGCGCAGCGCGGCCGCAAGCTGGGCGATGGTATATGGCTTGTGCAACAGTTCGAAGCCCATCGTGCCGTGGCGGGCGATCACGTCGCTATAGCCGCTGGTCAACAGCACCGGTAGGGCGGGCCAGCGTTCGCGCACCTGCGCCCCCAGTTCCAGCCCGCCCATGCCGGGCATCACCACGTCGGAAAATACGATGTCGAACGCATCGGGACCGGCATCGAGCAGGTCCAGCGCCGCCTGTCCGTGCCCTGCAAGGGTGGGAACATAGCCGATCGCTTCCAGCGCCTGCGTCGTCGTGCCGCCGACCCCCGCATTATCCTCTACCACCAACACCCGCAGCCCGTTGCCCGCCAGATCGCCGGGCGTCTCGCGCGGGATCGCCACCGATCGCGGCGGGGCGTCGGCATGGGGAAGGTACAGCGTGAACACGGTGTCGCCGGGACGGCTGACGGCGCGAATCTCGCCACCCGATTGCTTGGCGAACCCGAACACCTGACTGAGGCCCAGCCCGGTGCCCTTGCCCAGCCCCTTGGTCGTGAAGAATGGTTCGAAGATACGGGTCAGCGTTTCGGGATCGATCCCCGACCCGGTATCGCCGATCGACACCGCGACGAAACGCCCCGGCACCGAGGGCAGATGATCGAGCGCCGGAATGGCCGACACCCGCGAGACCGTGATCGTCAACCGCCCTTCCCCGTCCATCGCATCGCGCGCATTGGCGGCCATGTTGACGATCGCGGTGTCGAACTGGTTGGGATCGACGTCGACATGCGCCGCGTCGTCGGTGGTATGCAGCGCGACCTCGATCCGCGACCCGGCCAGCGTCCGCACGATATCGCCCAGCGCGGTGAGCGCTGCGTTGGCATCGAACACGCTAGGCTGCAACGCCGATCGCCGGGCAAAGGCGAGCAACTGCCCGGTCAGCTTCGCCGCGCGATCGACGGTATCGCTGATCGCGCCGAGATAGCGCTCGCGCCGCTCCGCCGTCAGCGCGGGTTGCCGCAACAGGTCGACCGACGAACGGACGATGGTCAGCAGATTGTTGAAGTCGTGCGCGACCCCGCCGGTCAACTGGCCGATCGCTTCCATCTTCTGGCTCTGGCGCAGCGCGTCCTGCGCGCTGACCAGCGCATTGGTCCGGTCCGCGACCTGCTCCTCCAGCGAGGCGGCGAGCGCGGCCAGTTCGCGTTCGGCGCGGCGGCGTTCGGTGGCGGCTCGGGTGCGTTCGGCCACTTCGCGGACGAACGCCAGTTCGTCGTCGCGCCACACCCGCGCCTCGCCATGATTGGTATAGAGCAGCGCCACCAGCCCGCCCTGTTCGGTCAGCGGCATGTTGATGAACGACCGGGCGTTGATCGCTTCCAGTTCGTGTGCGGTCGCGGCGGTGCGCGGGTCGAGCCGGGCATCCTCCACCACCGCCGTCTCGCCGCGCTTCAGATCCTCGATATAGCTGCCATAGTCGCGGAAGTGCAGCACGCCCGCAAGCGAGGTGACGCCCGAGGCGTTCCAGTCGCGTTCGATCGTGATCGTCTCCGCCGCGCGATCGACCAGACCATATCCCACGCGATCGACGCCCAGTGCGTCACCGATGATCCGCGACGCGGCGACGCCCATTTCGACCGGATCGTCGAGCGCGCGCAGCGTATCGTTGAGTTCGGTCATCGCGCCGCGCATCCGCTCCAGCCGCTTATAGGCGGTGACGTCGATCGACACCCCGGTCAGGCGTACGACCTGTCCTTCATGGTCGCGCGTCGGCTGTCCACGGCTGGCGATCCAGCGTTGTTCGCCCGCCGGGGTGCGGATGCGCATCTCGGTCTCGAACGCTTCCCCGTCGAAGCTGCGTTCGACGGCGGCGATCAGCGGGGCGCGATCGTCGGCGTGCACGATCGCCAGCACCTCGGCCTGCGACGGCGGATAGTCGGCCGGGAAGCCGCAATTGGTGCGACAGATATCCGACGTCGTCAGGTGACACGTCGCCCGGTCGAGGTTCCACGTTCCGAACCGTCCCGCCTCCAGCGCGAAATGCATCTCGCGCTCGCGCTCCTCCTGTTCGCGAAAGCGTCCGGCGAGTTCGGCCATCAACGCGGCGTTGCTTGATTCCAGTCCTTCCAGCCGTTCGCGCTCCAGCGTCACATCGACCTGGCTCGCGAAGAAATAGACGAGCTTTCCGTCGGCATCATGGACCGGGGCCAGCAGCAGCCGGTTCCAGAAAGGCTCGCCGGTGCGGCGATAATTGCGGATGTCGACCTCGACCGACCGCACTTCCCGTACCGCGTCGCGCACCAGCGCAACGGTGGCGGGGTCGGTATCGTCACCCTGCAGGAAGCGACAATTGCGACCGACGATCTCGTCGCGGGTATAGCCGGTCAGGCGACAGAATGCGTCGTTGACGAACACCACCGGATTGTCGGGCAGACGCGGATTGGTGATGATCATCGGCATCCGCGTGGCGCGCACGGCGGCGACGAACGGGTCGGTGCCCGCCTCGAGGCCCGCAATCTCCCGCTGGATTCGCAGGTCGTCGCGGACGGCCTTTCCGGTCGCCCCGTCGCCTGATGCCGCATCGTCCCGTGTCATCCGGGCAAAGCTCCGATCGCCATGTCTGTTCCCGTCCGGCCGCGCGGTCCTGCCGGACGACACCGTGTCGCCCGACATTTCCACGCCGCCCAACGTGCGGACGGCAACTTCGCTCCGTTCAGCGGCGGACGTCGAGCCCCCCGTCGAGGAACGCTTCGATATCGGCATGGCGGAACAGGCTTGCATCGCCCGGTAGCGAATGCTTGAGCGCCGCGACGGCAAGGCCCCAGCTTGCGGCGGTCGCCTCGTCCTGTCCCGACATCAGCCCGTGCAGCACGCCGCTGGCAAAGGCGTCGCCGCCGCCGATGCGGTCGACGATGCCCGATACCGCGACCTCCTCGGTCTGGACCGACCCCGCCGGGGTGTCGATCCGCGCGGAAATGCGATGCCGGTCGGCGTCGTCGACATGCCGCGCGGTGGAAGCGATGTGCCTAAGATTGGGGAAGGCGGCGAACGCGGCATCGGCAGCCTCGCGGCGGCGATCCTCGCCATCGCCCGAAAACTTCTCGCCCAACAGCAGCGAGACGTCGCGGTGATTGCCGAACAGCAGATCGGCCAGCCCGACCAGTTGCGTCAGCACGCCGCGCGGGTCGCTGTCCCATGCTTCCCACAGGCGCGCGCGGTAATTGCCGTCGAACGAGATGGTCAGCCCGCGCGCGCGTGCCGCCTTGGCAGCAGCGATCGCGGCACGTGCGGTGGCGTCGCCCAGCGCCGGGGTGATGCCCGACAGGTGCAGGCGGGTACATCCGGCGAGCAGCGCATCCCAGTCCCAATAGTCGGCGGGCGCGGTCGCGAAGCTGGACCCGGCGCGGTCGTACACGATGTCCGACGCGCGCAGGCCCGCCCCGGCGCTGAGGAAATACAGACCCATCCGACCGTCGCGTGTCGACACCCGCGAACAATCGACCCCCTGCGCCCGCAAGGCGGATACCGCGCCCCGGCCCAGCGGGCTGTCGGGCACGGTGGTCGCGAACGCGGTGGCATGGCCGAGATTGGCGAGGCCGACCGCGACATTGGCTTCGGCACCGCCGACATGCACGTCGAACCGGCCGCTCTGCATCAGCAGTTCACGGCCCGGTGCGGTGAGGCGAAGCAGCAGTTCGCCGAAGCACAGGATCATCGCGCCAGCCACCCGCCGTCGACCGCAAGGATGTGGCCGTTGACGTAATCCGATGCCGACGACGACAGGAACACCGCCGCCCCGCCCAGATCGCTCGAATCGCCCCAGCGTCCGGCGGGAATCCGCTCGACGATCTGGCGGTTGCGCGTCTCGTCCGCCTGCAATGCCGCGGTGTTGTTGGTGGCGATATAGCCCGGTGCGATCGCGTTGACGTTCACGCCCTTCGCCGCCCATTCGTTCGCCAGCAGCTTGGTCAGCCCGCCGATACCCGACTTGGACGCGGTATAGCTCGGCACGCGCACGCCGCCCTGAAAGGTCAGCATCGACGCGATGTTGACGATCTTGCCGCGCCCCTGCCCGACCATGTGGCGACCGGCGGCCTGACACAGGAAGAACACCGACTTCAGATTGGTGTCGATCACCGCATCCCAATCCTCCTCGGTGAAGTCGAGGCTGTCGTTGCGGCGGATGATCCCGGCGTTGTTGATGAGGATATCGAGACCGCCGAGCGCGTCCAGCGTCTGCGCCACGACGCCTTCGACCGGGGCGATGGTCGACAGGTCGGCGGAGACGATCTCCGCCTTGCGGCCAAGCGCGCGCGCCTTGTCGGCGGTGTCGGTGGCCGGGGTACGGCCGATCAGTGCCACGTCGGCACCGGCGGCGGCCAATGCCAGCGCGATCGCCTGACCGATGCCGGTATTGGCACCGGTGATCGCCGCGACGCGGCCGCTAAGGTCGAAGGGGTTCATGCAATCATCTCCCCCCTCCCGCCGTCGGGAGGGGCCGGGGGTGGGAATAGCGGGCGCGGACGCCTGTGGACAGCCCCACCCGCGCCCCCTCCCGCATGATCGCAGAAGGGGGGAGTGTCTCGGTTACGCCAACTGGCAGATGTCGAGGACGTTCATGTCGGTATAGTCCTGATTCTCACCCGCCATCGCCCAGATGAAGGCATAGGCGCGCGTGCCCGAACCCATGTGCACCGACCATGGCGGCGAGATCACGGCTTCTTCGTTGCCGACGACGATGTGGCGCATCGCTTCGCCTTCGCCCATGTAATGGAACACCTTGTCGTTGTCGGTCGGCAGTTCGAAGTAGAAATAGATTTCGCTGCGGCGCTCATGGATGTGCGGGGGCATGGTGTTCCACACGCTGCCCGGCTTCAGCACGGTCAGGCCCATGACGAGCTGCGCGGAATCGCACACGCCGGGGATCACGAGCTGGAAGATCGTCCGCTCGTTCGATTCCTCAAGGCTGCCGCGCTCCAGCGCGTTGGCGTCGGCGATGCCCAGCTTGCGGGTCGCGAACGCCTTATGCGCGGGGCACGACGCGATATAGTAGCGCGCACCGTTCCCGGCGAACTCCACATCGGCCGCGCCCATCGTGACGTACAGGCAATCCTTGTTGCCGAGCGTGAAGCTCTCGCCGTCGACGGTCACGGTGCCTTCGACATTGCCGACATTGACCACCGCCATCTCGCGGCGTTCGAGGAAGGGATGCCCTTCCGCCGACTTCGGCTCGGTCTGTGCGGGCAGTTTGACCGGCGTACCGCCGACCGCGACGCCACCGATCACGAACCGGTCGGCATGGGTATAGTTGAGGACGCATTCGCCTTCGCGGAACAGGCCCTCGATCAGATACCGGTCGCGCAGTTCCTCGTTCGAGACGCACTCCATCATGTCGGGATGCGTGGCGTAATAGGTACGGTCGAACATGGTTCTCTCCATCAGGTAACCGGTATCAGGATCGGGTCGATCCTCCCGGTCGTGTCGTACGAAACACTCTGCCGCTGTCCTAAAGCCACGCCCCCGATGCGTCGACCTGTTTTTTCGGCGGAAAAGCGCGGGTTCGGGAAAAGCGCGGGATTTCGCGGGTTTCGACGCCGGCGATCGATATGTTCCGCAGGATGGAAATGGCGTCCATCATACGGGACGGGATCGGATCGGGTAACGGATGTGGTAATCTGCGCAATAGGGCTACACGAGTGATTGACACCGGTTTCCATTGATCCGGAATGTCGCATGCTTGTCACGTACGGCGTCGGCGGATAAGGGCCGCCGTGATTTCGGTGAAGGCCGGAATCGAAGCACGCCGGTGCCCTTCGGGGCTTGAAACGGGAATGCGGTGCGGGGTTCGCCCCAATGCCGCGGCTGTCCCTGCAACTGTAAGCGGTGAGCGAAGCCTGCACGCCGGTCCGATGGATCGGCAGCCACTGAAGGAAACCCCTTCGGGAAGGCGCCGGCCGAGCGACGACCCGCGAGCCAGGAGACCTGCCGGCGCGTGGTCGCTCTTGCCGTGGTCCAGTGGAGGCCGGGGCCGGTTCTCCGTGTGGAGCGACGAATCCAGGCGGCGGGGGTCGCATCGGAGTCGTGGTCCGGACGCGGGGGTTGCCGCCGGAAAGCCATGCACGCCGACCCCGCAGCCTTCGTTCGCCAAGGCACCCCGGGGAAGACCAGATGTTCAAGACCACGCTTTCGATCGCCGCGCTGCTTGCGGGCGCCTCCGCTCATGCCCAGGCGCTGCCGGGCGATACCACCGTCCCGAACGGCACCGATGCCGAGGCGATCATCGTCACCGGCACCCGCTCGCTCGACGGCACGCCCGCCGATTTGCTCGGATCGTCGTGGACGCTGCTCGACGCGGAAGCGCTTCAGAACCGACAGACACGCATCGTCTCCGACATCCTGCGCGACGTACCCGGCATTTCGGTCAGCCGCTCGGGCGGCACCGGCGGCATGACGCAGGTGCGGATGCGTGGCGGCGAGGCCAACCACACGCTGATGCTGATCGACGGGATCGAGGCATCGGACCCGTTCACCGGCGAGTTCGACTTCGCCACGCTGATCGCCGACGACGTCGCCCGGATCGAGGTGCTGCGCGGGCAACAGTCCGCCACCTATGGATCGGACGCGATCGGCGGCGTGATCCATTACATCACCGCCAGCGGCGCGGAGGCACCGGGCGTGCGCGGCCGGATCGAGGGCGGATCGTTCGGCACGATCGGCGGCGCGGCGCGGATCGCGGGCGTCACCGGCGGGCTGGATTACGTCGTGTCGGCGGCCGGGCAATCGACCGAAGGCACCCCGTCGGCGCGCGCCGGCGTGGGCGACCGGGATCTGGCGGCGGGCAACCGACAGGTCGCGGGCAAGCTGTCCTATGCCGTCGCCTCCAATTTCCGCCTGTTCGCGACTGCGCGCTATGGCCGGTTGCAGGCGGATACCAACCCGCAGGATTTCGACTTCACCTCGCCCACCTATGGCTTCGTGATCGACGGCACCGACCAGACCACGTCGCGCAATTTCCTCGGCCTCGCCCGGGCCGAACTCGACCTGCTCGACGGTCGCTGGACACAGGCGGCGACGGTGCAGTTGAACGACACCCACCGCAATTCGCGCACCGACGGCGACCTGACCTCCGACAATCGCGGCGAGCGGTTCAAGGCGGCATATGACAGCACGCTGCGCTTCACCGGCGGCACGCTGGCCCATGCGGTGACGGTCGCGGCGGATTTCGAGCGCGAGCGGTTCCGTTCGGTCGCGGTGTTCGCCCCCTCCCCCGCCAATGACGGGCGCAGCACCGACAATGTCGGCATCGTCGGCGAATACGACCTGCGCGTCGGCGACCGTGCCGGGTTCGGCGCGTCGCTGCGCCGCGACCTGAACGACCGGTTCGAGGATGCGACGACGTGGCGGGTGCGCGGCAGCTATGCGATCATCCCCGAAGTCCGGGTCCGTGCCGCCGCCGGGTCGGGTATCAAGAACCCAACCAATTACGAACTGTTCGGCTTCGATCCGCGCAGCTTCATCGGCAACCCGAACCTGAAGCCCGAAAAGTCCGAAGGTATCGAGGCGGGCGTCGACCTGATCCCCGCGCCCGGCGTGCGGATCGGCGCGACGCTGTTCCGGTCGGTGCTGCGCGATGAAATCTATACGGTGTTCAGCCCGACCTTCGTATCGACCCCCGCCAACCGCGACACGCGCTCGCGCCAGCGGGGCATCGAACTGGCGGCCCATGCGCCGATCGCGGCCGGGTTCCTGATCGACGTGGCCTATACCTATCTCGACGCGATCGAGGCTGGGCGCGAGGAAGTGCGCCGTCCGCCGCATATCGGATCGGCCAATCTGACATGGCGCGCGCCCGCCGACCGGTTCGGCGCGACGCTGACCGCGCGGTATAACGGCAAGACGTTCGATTCGAACTTCACCAACCTGCCGATCGGGCCGCGCGTGCGGATGGACGACTATGTGCTGGTCAACTTCGCCGCCGATGCGAAGCTGACCGACGGCATTCAGGCGTTCGCGCGGGTCGAGAACCTGTTGAACGAGCGGTATGAGGACGTGTTCACCTATCGCACGCCGGGCCGTGCCGCCTATGCGGGCATCCGGGCGGGCTTCTGACCCGTGGCGCGCCGCCGATCAGCGCCGGGGCGATACCGCCTCGGCCAGCCGTTCGGCGGCGAGGACATAGGCGGGACCGCCGCACACGGTCCACGCCTGTGGCAGGTCGACACGGGCGATCGACCGGATCGCGGGATGGGCGAGCAACTCCGTGCCCTGATCGACCACCGCCGCATCCTCGCTGCGGATCAGGCGGTCGGGACCGGCGGCGACCATTTCCTCCAGCGACAATTGCGACAGCGCGGGCTTGCCCAGCCGGGTGGCGAGGTTGACGAGGCCGACCCGGCCCATCAGTTCGTCGACCAGCGTGCCCGATCCGGTCAGATACCCGCGCCGCTGGTAATCGGCGGCGACCCGCCCCCCGCCCGCTGCGCCGTCGATGCGAGCAAGCGCACGATCCATGCGCGCGACCAGCGCGTCGGCGCGGGGGCGATGGCCGACCGCGTCGCCCACCTGACGCAACTGCGCGACGATATCGTCGTAGCGCGCGACCCAATTGAGCGGCACGGTGCGAAACTGCCGGTCCGGCAGCGCGGCGAGTGCCGGTGCGGGAAACCCGGCATCGGTCAGCACCAGATCGGGGGCGAGATGCAGCAGGTCTTCGGCGGAGGCATCGATCACCGGCAACCGTCGCGCGCGCGCCGCGCCGGCGGACAGCGCCGGATCGCGCGACAATCGGGTCAGCCCGGCAATCTGATCGTCGTCGGCCAGCGCCAGCAACTGCTGATCGGCGCACAGGTTGAGCGACACGATCCGCTGCGGCCGCGTGGCTTCGGGCGCGGGTCGGGTGGCGGCCGGACCGCAACCGGCAAGGAACAGCAGCGGGAACAGGCGACGCATCGGTCCAATGGGCCGGAGTGCGGCGATTGGGCAAGGGGTTTCGGCGGGAAGGAAGCACCATGACCCGGCTCGTCTGGTTCCTGTTGTTCGGCTGCGTCCTTGCCGCCGCCGTATCGCTGGCAGTCGGGCCGGTGCCGCTGGGCGTGGACCGGTTCGTCGCTGCGTTCGCAGGGCGTGACGAGGTGGCCGCGACGATTCTGTTCCAGCTTCGGTTGCCGCGTACGGTCGTCGCGTTGCTGGTCGGCGCGATGCTGGGCGTGGGCGGGGCCGCGTTGCAGGGATATCTGCGCAACCCGCTGGCGGAACCGGCGGTGCTGGGCGCGTCGAACGGCGCGGCATTGGGCGCGGTCGTCGCGCTGTATTTCGGGCTTGCCGCCGTGCAGCCGCTGGCGTTGCCGATACTGGCGGTCGTCGGTGCGATGCTGGCGCTGCTATTGTTGTTCGCGCTGGCCGGGCGGGGGGAAAGCGCGCTGACGCTGATCCTTGGCGGGATCGCGGTGTCGATGCTGGCGGGCGCGGGGATCAGCCTTGCGCTGAACCTGTCGCCCAATCCGTTCGCCGCGATGGAGATCGCGACATGGCTGATGGGATCGCTGGCCGACCGGTCGATGGCGCATGTGTGGATCGCGCTGCCGTGCGTCGCCACCGGAACGGCGTTGTTGCTCTACGATGGCCGGGCGCTCGATGCGCTGACCTTGGGCGAGGACGGCGCGCGGGCGCTGGGGGTGGATTTGCGACGGGTACGGGCGCGCGTGCTGCTGGGCATTGCGATCGGCGTGGGCGGCGCGGTGGCGGTGTCGGGATCGATCGGCTTCGTCGGGCTGATCGTGCCGCATTTCGTGCGACCGTGGACCGACCGTTCCCCGTCCGCCACGCTGGTGCCGTCGGCGCTGGCGGGGGCGATGCTGCTGGTGCTGGCCGACGCGGCGGTGCGCGCGATCCCGACGCCGACGGAATTGAAGCTGGGGGTGGTGACCGCGATGCTGGGCGTGCCGGTGTTCCTGATCCACCTGTTGCGGGCGCGTCGCCAATGGTGACGATCACGCTCGATACGGTGTCGGTCGATCTGGGCGGGCGGCGCGTACTGTCCGACGTGTCGGCGACGCTGAAGCCGGGGCAGTTGATCGGCGTGCTCGGCCCGAACGGCGCGGGCAAATCGACGCTGGCGCGGGCGATCCTCGGTCTGGTTCGGACGCATGGCTCGGTGTCGATCGACGGACAGGCGCTGGCGGGCATGGCCCCGGCGGCGGTCGCGCGGCGGATCGCCTATCTGCCGCAGGGACAGGCGTTGCACTGGCCGTTGTCGGTGGAACGGGTGGTCGCGCTGGGGCGATTGCCGCATCTGGCCCCGATGTCGCGCATGGCGGCGGCGGATCATGCTGCGGTCGAGGCGGCGATGGCACGCGTCGACGTCACCGGGTTCCGCGACCGCGATGCAACCACTCTGTCGGGTGGCGAGCGGGCGCGGGTGTTGCTGGCCCGTGCGCTGGCACAGGGCGCGTCGGCGCTGGTGGCGGACGAGCCGCTCGCCGCGCTGGACCCGCGCCACCGGATCGAGGTCGCGACGCTGTTGCGGGCGGAGGCGGATGCCGGGCGGCTGGTGATCGTGGTGCTGCACGACCTGAGCCTGGCCGCGCGAATGTGCGACCGGTTGTTGTTGCTCGATCACGGGCGACTGGTCGCGGACGGAGCACCGGCAACAGTGCTGACGCCGGAGCGGCTCGCCACCGTGTTCGGCGTGCGCGCGTGGTTCGGCGATGGCGAGGGCGGACCGATGATCGTACCGGTCGGCGCGGTCTAAACCCTCCCGATGGGACATTCCGCCCCATTGACCCCCCCGCCCCCGCCCGCCACACCGCGCGACATGGCTCCGCTCGACGAACAACAACTCGCCGCCCGCACCTGGTTCGAGGCACTTCGCAACCGCATCTGCGCCGCGTTCGAAGCGATCGAGCGCGAGGCCGGGTCCGACGCCACCTTCGCCTATACCCCGTGGGATCGTATCGATCCGTCGGGCGCGCCCGGCGGCGGCGGGGTGCGCGGCGTGATGAAGGGTCGCGTGTTCGAGAAGGTCGGCGTGAACGTGTCGACGGTCGGCGGCACGTTCGAGGGCGACTTCGCCAAATCGATCCACGGCGCGGGCGACGATCCGCGCTTCTTCGCCACCGGAATCAGTCTGGTCGCGCACATGGCCAATCCGCATGTGCCCGCCGTCCACATGAACACGCGGTTCCTAGTCACGACCAAGCGCTGGTTCGGCGGTGGCGCGGACCTGAACCCGCCGATCCCCTATGCCGGGGACACTGCCGATTTCCACGCGGCGATGCGGGCCGCGTGCGACGCCCACGACCCGGCGCATTATCCCCGGTTCAAGGAATGGGCCGACACCTATTTCTACATCCCGCATCGTCAGGTGCATCGCGGCGTCGGCGGCATCTTCTACGACCATCTCGACCGCGAATGGGACGAGGATTTCGCGTTCACCCGTGATGTGGGCGAGGCATTTCTGGCGATCTATCCCGAACTGGTGCGGCGGCGGATGACGATGCCGTTCGACGATGCCGACAAGGCGCGGCAACTGGAATGGCGCGGCCGCTATGCCGAATTCAACCTCGTGTACGACCGGGGAACGCTGTTCGGGTTGAAGACCGGCGGCAATATCGATGCGATCCTGATGAGCCTGCCGCCGCTGGCGACATGGAGCTGACACGGTGGCGTTGATCCCGGTGGCGGCGGGCGACGTCGCGACGATCGTCACGTCGCTGGAAATGCTGGCCCGGCCGCGTCCGGTGCCGATGCCCGAATCGCCGCTGCGGCTGGTGCGGTGGGAACGTCCGGCGATCGAGCGATATCGCGCGCTGTTCCGGCGGGTCGGCGGACCGTGGCTGTGGTTCTCGCGGCTGGTGATGGCCGACGATGCGCTGGCCGCGATCCTGAACGACGACGCTATCCGCATCTGGGCGGTGGTCGATCGTGCGGGGATCGAGGTCGGGATGCTCGAACTGGACTTCCGCACCGCCGGACAGTGCGAGCTGTCCTATGTCGGGCTGATCCCCGAACTCGCCGGGCAAGGGCATGGCCGGTGGCTGATGGCCCATGCGCTGGCGATGGCATGGGGCAAGGACGTGACGCGGGTATGGGTCCACACTTGTACGCTCGACCATCCCGGCGCGCTGGGATTCTATCGACGGTCGGGGTTTGTACCGTATCGCCGGACGGTCGAGACCTTTGCCGATCCGCGCGTCGCCGGGGTCCTGCCCGCCGATGCCGCGCCGCATTACCCGGTCTTGACCAACCGGCGATAGACGGTCGCGCGGACCAGCGTCAGCGCGATGGTCATGCCCATGCCGACGAACGCCACCGCCGTAGCGAGCATCGCCGTCGTCATCGGGTTGCCCCCGCCCGACGACGCCGCGCTGGCCGTGGCGCTGAGCAGCAGGACGATCATCTGCGCGGTCAGAAAGAAGACGGCAGTCAGCGACAGCAATTGCAGCACCCGCCCCTTGGTCAACGCGATCGCATGGGCCATCGCGTCGCCGAACCGCCGCTCCGGCTCCGCGACCAGCACCGGCAGCACCACGAAGCTGCGCCCGATGACGTAAAGCGCGGGCAGGATCAGCAGCAACAGTCCGATCCCCTGCGCGACATTGACCAGCAACGCCGCCCCCGCGAGCACCGGCAGGCGACGCAGGGTGGTCCGCAACGCCATCCCCACCGTCGGGCGCGCCGGGTCGAGCAGCAGCGCGAGCAGCGTCGTCACGCCGACCAGTTCGGCCAGCGCCTGCAACACCAGCCAATGCGCGTTGGCCATGACCTGCGCCAGCAGGGCGTTGAGTTGCGCGGCCTGATCCACCACGTCGCCCTGTGCCGGCGCGACGCTGATGTCGGTCAGCAGCGCGACCGCGAGGGCGGGGAGGAAGAAGAATATTCCGGCGATCGCCACGATCACTTCCCGATCGTGGCGCCAGATGCCGAGTGCCTCGCGACACGCGGCGGCAAGGTCGATCCTCATGCGAAGACGGCTGTCTTGTCTTCGGCACCGACCATGCCGCGATACAGCTTGCCGACAAAGGCCGACTGATACAGCGCAAGGATGGCACTGACCGCCGAGACGGCGATAGCGGCGGCGACGTCGCCGATCGACACCGACGAGCCGGCGCTGCCGAACAGCGCGAAGATACCGCCGAACACGAACCGTGCCGCCGACACCCCGATTGCCGCTACGATCCCGTACAGGATCAACAGCCCGACCAGCTTCAGCGCCATGCCGCGTGTCAGCGCGAACGCGCGACCGATCGCGCCCACGCCGCGCCGCTCCATCGCCACCACCGCCGTGACCGGCAACAGCCGCGCGAACAGCCACACCATGAAAATGGCCGCGACGAAGACATAGAGGAACGTCCAGCCGAGGGTCGCGAACTGGGCCGGATCCGGCTCCCGCCCGGCCATGATGCCAGAGAAATCGAAGCCGCTCGCAACGGCCAGCAGACCCGCCGGGACGAAAATCACCACCACGATCAGGAACAGCAGGATCGATACCCCGACCAGCGGCAGGAACCGCCTGGTCGCGATCGCCCGGGCGACGTGCCGCTGTTCGCGCTTGTCATCCTGCGCCGCGAAGCCGGTCAGATACAACGCCCCCCACATCGCGATGACCGTCACCGCCAGCGTGAGCAGGTTGAGCGCCAGCGACGTTCCGCCGGTGCTGGCCATCCGCAGCCGGTCGAAGCTGCCGGAGACGGCGGCGGGTGCGAACTGCGTCGCCAGCACCACCGGTGCCAGCGCGCCCATGTTGTCCCGAACGAAATCCACCGTGCGGTCCCACGTCGTGCCGATACTCACCATCGTTGCGCTCGCTCTCCGTTTGTCCGAAAGGGGTGCTGTACCCACACCGTCGCCGAATGAAAATGACCCTCGATCCCGCAATTTCCTCGCCGCTGCCCGCCACGCCGCCACCGATCGCCGCGGCGGAGCGAATCGAATGGCGAATCGACACCGCTCCGGTCGACTATCCCCATGCGCTGGCGACGATGGAGGCGCGGGCGACGGCGGTCGCCGACGGCAACGCCGACGAAATGGTGTGGCTGCTCGATCATCCGCCGCTCTATACCGCCGGGACCAGCGCAGATCCCGCCGAACTGCTCGACCCGCGCTTCCCGGTCCATGCGGCGGGGCGCGGCGGGCGATACACCTATCACGGACCGGGACAGCGCATCGGCTATCTGGTGATCGACCTGAACAAGCGCGGTCGCGACGTGCGGCGGTTCGTCCATGCGGTGGAGGACTGGGTGATCGGTGCGCTGGGGACCGTGGGCATCCACGCCTATGCCGTACCGGACCGGATCGGCATCTGGACCGCCGACGGCGGGACCGAGGCCAAGATCGGCGCGATCGGCGTTCGGGTGCGCCGATGGACCACATTACACGGTTTTTCGGTGAATCTGGCCCCGGATTTGTCACATTTTGGTGGGATTGTGCCCTGCGGTATCGCTGAATTCCCCGTCACGAGCGCGAAGGCGTTGGGAAAACCGGTCGATATCCGCATGTTCGACGCGGCGCTGGCCGACACGTTTCCGGGATTCCTGGCGGCGTTGACCGCGGTTGCGAAAAACGAGGCTTGAGAGCAGCCCACCCTTCGACTACTGTCCGGCACGGATTGGGTAATAACGGCGAAACAACGCCGCCTATCCATAGCTTAGGGAGCTCTACATGCGTGCATTCTCGAAGATTCTGACCGGTTCGATCCTCGCCGGTGCGGCACTGGCCCTGTCGGCTTGCGGCGGCGGCGAAACCACTGCCGACAACACGGCAACCATCACGGACCTGAACTCGACCGACATGATGGACGGCACGATGACCGACAACATGACCCCGGTCGACGGCGCCATGGGCAACGACACCATGATGATGTCGAACGACACCATGATGTCGAACGACATGATGATGTCGAACGACACCATGACCAACGCGATGTAATCTGCCGTTCTTCGGCGATTGCGAAAGGGCCGTCCGGGCAACCGGGCGGCCCTTTTTCGTACGGCCGGCGGTCATGCGCTGTCGATCGTTACGCGGACGTGCGCCGGAACGCCGCATCGGTCCGCAAATTGCTCTTGGGCTGGCGCGCAAAACCCCTTAACCATCGTGACTTGGCAAGGCGCCGTTCCGCGCGCCGACGAGAGGTTTTGATGAGCGTAGTGCGTTTTCTTGCCGTGGCAGCCGCCACCGCGCTGTCCGTGGCCGCGGTTCCCGCATCGGCCCAGTTCTTCTTCAAACCCTATGACATGAACGGTCCGCGCGTAACCGGTGCCGAACCCGGCATCACTACGCAGGCGCTGCCCGGTGCGTCGCCGGAGGAAGTCCGCGCCGCGCTGGTGTGGAACCTGCGCGCAGGGCTGAACGTCGCGGCCCTGCAGTGCCAGTTCGAGCCGACGCTGCTGGCGCTCGAAAACTATAACGCACTGTTGTTCAATCACAGCGACGAACTGAAGAAGAGCTACGATCTGCTCGCCCGCTACTTCCTGCGCACTGCCGGAGCAGGCAAGCCGGGCCAGACCGCGCTCGATCAGTTCGGGACACGGGTCTATTCCAGCTTCTCGACCGTGTCGGCGCAGCTCGGCTTCTGTCAGGCGGCGGGGGAGATCGGGCAGGAAGCGATCTTCGTGCCGCGCGGTTATCTCGGCGAGTTTTCGGAACTGCGGATGCGCAAGATGCGCAACTCGCTGGTGGCCTATGGCGATCAGCAATTCTCGCGCAACCTGCCCTATTATCGCCCCGTCCGGCTATACCAGTTCGACAACCCGAAATGCTGGCGCAGGGGCGTGTGGCAGCCCAAGCGTTGCGGGGCCTTTCCGGCCTGAACGGATTTTTTTCGGGTCGCTCGAAAAGGCCTGAAAACCGGCGGAACAATCCTTTCGCGGTCCCGTTATATGGTTCGGATAGCGACTTTATGCCCCCCCGCTCTCGCTATCCACGAAAAGGGTCCGGACGGCGTCAACCTCCCCCCCCCGGTAACGCCGCCGGACCCGCATTGTAGTTTCCCCCTTTCGACCCGTCAGCCGCCCCCCGGCTGGCGGGTATTTTTTCGTACACGGGATATCGTTGATTTGCCGGAACGAAATCCGGCGTGGGACATTTCTTGACCCAGAGCGGGCAAGCCCCGCGTAAACCGGAGGTAGTTATGCGTAAGTTTCTCAGCCTGGTCGTCGTAGCCGGTGCCCTTGCCGTCAGCGCGTGCAACACGGTCGAAGGCGTCGGTCGCGACGTGTCGTCGGCCGGTGATGCGGTGTCAGGCGCGGCGCAGGATACCAAGTAAGCCTGCCACGCTTCGGCGAATCGAAAGGGGCGGCCGGGATATCCTCCCGGCCGCCCCTTTTGCGTCAACGGATACCGCCGGTTCAACTCGCGTCGGTCGCGTCCGCTTCCGGATCACGCTTTGCCCGGCGCTTCTCGGTGAACCAGATTGCGACGAGCGCCAGTTCGTAGAGGATGATGAGCGGCACCGCGAGCAGGAACTGCGACCCGATATCGGGTGGCGTGGCGACCGCAGCGATCGCGAACGCGCCGACGATGGAATAACGCCGCGCATCGACCAACTGACGCCGGGTGACGATCCCCGCCAGTTCGAGCAGCATCAACAGCACCGGCAACAGGAACGCCAGTCCGAACGCGAACAGGAACTGCATCACGAACGACAGGTAATTGGCGACCGACGGCAATGCCTCCTGCTGCACGCCGCCCAGATCGCCCTGATAGCCGAGCAGGAAATGCAGCGCGACCGGGATGGTCACGTAATAGGCAAGCGACGCCCCCGCGATGAACAATACCGGGGTGGCGAGCAGGAAGGGGAACAGCGCCCGTTTCTCGTTCCGGTACAGGCCCGGTGCGACGAACTGCCACAACTGGTTGGCGATGACCGGGAACGCCAGCATCATCGCCGCGAAGAACGCGACCTTGATCTGGACGAAGAACGCCTCGAAAATCTGGGTGAAGATCACCCGCTTCTGCCCCGCCGCCAGCAGCGGCTGGACGAGGAAAGCGAAGATTTTTTCGGAAAAATAGAAGCACAACGCGAAGGCGAGGCCGAGCGCCACCGCCGAGAACAGCAAGCGGCGGCGCAATTCGATCAGATGATCGAGCAACGGTGCCTGGCTGTCGTCGATCTCGCTCATGACGCGGCCTTTCCATCGGCGGCGGGGGGCACGTCGTCCGGTCCCTTACGCAGTTCGGGGCGCGCCACCATCACCGGTGCGGGCGTTTCGTCCGCCGGAGCATCGGGCACCGTGTCGGACGGCGGATCGTCATGGACGACGGGTGGTGGCGGCGATGCGGCATCGACCGGATGGAACGCCACCGGTGCCGGAGCATCGGTATCCGCCGGATGCTCGCGCATGATCCGGGCGTTTTCCTCCGCCCATTTCTTTTCCATCTCGGCCAGTTCGGCTTCCCGTACCATCGTGTCGAACCCGGAGCGGAACTGGCGCGCGACGCCGCGCGCCTTGCCGACCCAATAGCCGACGACGCGCATCGCCTTCGGCAGATCCTTCGGGCCGATGACCAGCAGCGCCACCAGCGCGACGACCATCAATTCGGTGGGGGCGATATCGAACATCGGCGCTCAGGTTCGGGCGCGCGGACGGGCCGCGCACCGGGCAGGGAAAAGGCGGATCAGCGGTCGTCGCGCGGACGGTCGGCGTCGTGGCGCGGTTCGACCGGCAGCGGATCGGCGGCACGCGGCGCGTCGCGATCATAGGCGGTATCGAGCGGACGCCGCTCCAGCCGTTCGGCGGGACGCGCCGGCGGCACGTCATCGTCCTCGGCCATACCCTTTTTGAAGCTCTTAAGCCCCTTTGCAACATCGCCCATCATGTCGGAAAACCGCCCCTTGCCGAACAGCAGGAGGATGGCGACGCCGACGATCAGCCAGTGCCAAATGCTAAGACCACCCATCAACCAGACTCCAAGCGAAACTCAAGTTGCGACCATCTAGTCGCTATCGCCGCCGCTTTCCAGCGCGGTCGCGAGCACATCGTCAATTGGTTCGAGCAACCCGGCAGCACGCAGATCGTCGATTCCCGGCAGATCACGGCGGCTGGACAGGCCGAAATGGTCGAGGAACGCGGTCGTCGTTGCGTACGTCAACGGACGGCCCGGCACCTCACGACGCCCGGCGGGGCGGACCCATCCCGCCTCCATCAGCACGTCGATCGTGCCTTTCGATATCTGGACCCCGCGGATCGATTCGATATCGGCGCGCGTCACCGGCTCGTGATAGGCGATGATCGCCAGCGTCTCGATCCCCGCGCGCGACAGGCGGCGCGGTTCGTCGCGGTCGCGCCGCAACAGATGCGCCAGATCGGGCGCGGTCTCGAAATGCCAATGCTCACCGCGCCGGACCAGACCGAATCCGCGCCCGGCATGGGCGGCGGCGATCGTCCGCAGCGCGCCGCCGACATCGCCTTCGCCGACATGCGCGCGGATCTGCGTCGCGGTCAGCGGCGATTCGCTGGCGAACAGCACGGCTTCGACCGCTCGGACGAACGGATCGGTCATGCGATACGCCGAACGTCGATCGGCGCGAACGGCGCCGCCTGTCGCAACTCGACCCGCCCCTGTCGCGCCAGTTCCAGCGTGGCGACGAAGGTGGAGGCCAGTGCCGAACGCCGGAACGCCTCGTCGCGATCGACCGGCAGGAACGCCTCGATCGCCGCCCAGTCGATCCGCGTCGCCAACAGCGCCTCTACCCGCCGGATCGCTTCGTCCAGCGTCATGACCGGGCGGGTGGCGACGACGTGCAGTACCGGACGCCGCCGCGCGCTGATCCGGCCATAGGCGGCGATGATGTCGTACAGTTCCGCCTGCCACTTGCTGTGGCGCACCAGATGCAGCCCTTCGGGATCGCCGCGCGTGAACACGTCGCGGCCGATCCGGTCGCGCGCCATCAGCCGCGCCCCCGCGTCGCGCATCGCATCCAGCCGTTCCAGCCGGAGTTGCAGCCGCATCGCCAGTTCGGCCGGATCAGGGTCCATGTCGGGTTCGCGTGGCAACAGCAGCGCGGATTTGAGGTAGGCGAGCCACGCCGCCATCACCAGCCAGTCGGCGGCCAGTTCGAACCGCAACGCCGCCGCCCGATCGACCCATGCCAGATATTGCTCGACCAGCGCGAGGATCGACAATTGCCGCAAATCGACCTTCTGCGCGCGGGCCAGCGCCAGCAACAGGTCGAGCGGCCCCTCCCACCCGTCAAGCGCGATCGTCAGTGTCGCGTCGTCATTACCCACCGGTTCGGCCATCGCCGCGTCAGGCCAGCGCCAGCAACCGGTCGCGGGTGGCGACCAGATCGGCGACCGGCACCGGATCGACTCCGCCGACCGATGCCATCGCCCGGTCGAGCCGCGCGCGCGAGACCGGCGCGATATCGGCAAGGCGCGCGGCGATGGCGGTCATCTCGTCCATCCGCGCCCAGCAATCGAGCACCACGTCGCACCCGGCATCGATCGCCGCCGATGCCTTGTCCGCTGCCGTCCCCGTCAGCGCCTTCATATCGATGTCGTCGGTCATCAACAGGCCGTCGAAGCCGATCCGGCGGCGGATGATATCGGCGATCACCACCGGCGACAGCGTGGCGGGACGATCGGCGTCCCACGCGTCGAACACGACATGCGCGGTCATCGCCATCGGGGCCTGCGACAGCGTGGCGAAGGGCGCGAGGTCGGTGGCAAGGTCATCGGCGCTGGCCGATACCCGCGGCAGTTCGAGATGGCTGTCCACCACCGCGCGCCCGTGGCCCGGCATATGCTTGACGATGCCGACCACGCCCGCCGCCGCCAGCCCGTCGAGCGTTGCCCGGCCCAGCGCCGCGACCTGCATCGGGTCGGCGCCATAGCTGCGGTCGCCGATCGCGACGGTCATACCCGGCTGCGCGACGTCGAGCAGCGGCATCGCATCGACCGTGACGCCGACCTCCGCCAGCATTGCGCCGATCGCCTGCGCGTTGGCGCGCGCGGCCGCGATCGCCGACGACGGTGCCTTCGCGTAGAGCCGGGCGAAGGCGGCGGGGGCGGGAAAGTCCGGCCAGATCGGCGGGCGCATCCGCGATACCCGCCCCCCTTCCTGATCGATCAGGATCGGCAGGTCCTCGCGCCCCGACAGGCTGCGCAGACTGTCGGTCAGCGCCCGCATCTGGTCGCGGTCGATGCAGTTGCGCGCGAACAATATGTAGCCGAGCGGGTCGGCTTCGCGAAACAACGCCGCCTCGTCGGGCGTGAGGACGGGGCCGGACAGGCCGAAGATCACGGGCTTCATGCCAGCGGGCTAGCCGATGGCGCGGGGGGCGACAACCGGAACCCGGTCGCCGCCGTCACCCGTTCACGGTGCGACGAAGCAGTTTTCCCCTGCCAGCTTCAGCTTGCCGCACAGTTCCGACGCGCCGCCGACTCCGCTCGCGTCGACGCGCAGGCGATATACCGTGCGTCCACGGACCGTCGCGGGCTGCACCGACTTGGCCAGCGGTGCGAGGTAGGAGAAACGGCGCGACAGTTCGTTCCATGCGGTGTTCGCCTGCGACTCGTTCGGAAACGACCCGAGCTGCACGGCGGCCCCGCCCGCGCCCGCTGCCGCAGCGACCGGCGCGGCCGACGCCGGCGCACGCGCACGGAGGCGAGGCGCGGCGGTCGGCACCGCTGCTTCCACCCGGCCCGTACCCGTCGACGCCATCTCGGCGGGCAAGGCGGTGTCGGTCCACGGCGCCGCCGCCGCGCCGCCATCGTCGGGACTGTTCGGGTCCATCGGATTTTCCGGCGTCGCGGTCAGGTTCAGCGTGGCGTTGGCCGCCGCGCCTTCGCTGGTGGCGATGGCGGTGTCCGCCTGTCCGGCGACCTGCATTCCGTCCGTACCGGTCGGGCGGGTCTTGTACGGCCCCTCGTCCGCCGCGATCACGTCGCCGGTCCCTTCCGAATTGGGCGTGTCGCTCAGACCGAACGACGCGAAGGCGAGTCCCCCGGCCGCAGCGATGCCGACCAACACCATCACCAGCGTGCGCGGCACCGGGGACGACCGACGCTTTTCCGGCTCCGCACTTTCGAGCCAGGGCAGACGTTCGGGATCGGCATCGCGCCGGGCGGCGGTATTCATCACTTCAACTCCTCGACTGCCTCCACCCCCATGATGGACAAGCCGTTGCGGATGATCTGCCCGATCGAGGCGGCAAGAAACAATCGTGCTTTAGTCAGAGCGGGATCGTTCGGCTGAAGATAACGACGGGCGGGATCGTCGTTGCCCAGATTCCATGTGGCATGAAACTCCGCCGCCAAGTCGTAGAGATAAAAGGCGATGCGATGCGGCTCGCGCACGGCCGCCGCGCTTTCGACGACGCGCGGAAACTGCGCCGCGCGCTTCACCAGCGCGAGGTCGACGGTGTCGAGGCGCGACAGGTCGGCGGCGAAATCGTCGGAAATGCCCATCTCCGCCGCCTTGCGCCGCACTGAATGGGTGCGGGCATGGGCATATTGGACATAGAAGACCGGATTGTCCTTCGACGCCTCCACCACCTTGGCGAAGTCGAAATCCATCTGCGCATCCGCCTTGCGCGTCAGCATGGTGAAACGCACGACGTCCTTGCCGACTTCGTTGACGACATCGGCCAGCGTCACGAAATTGCCCGCGCGCTTCGACATCTTGACCGGTTCGCCGCCGCGCAACAGGCGCACCATCTGCACCAGCTTCACGTCGAAGCGGGTCTTGCCCTCGGTCAGCGCCTGTACCGCCGCGACGATCCGCTTGACCGTCCCGGCATGGTCCGCGCCCCAGATATCGATCAACTGATCGACGCCCGCCGCCTTCTGAAAATGATAGGCGAGGTCGGCCCCGAAATAGGTCCAGCTACCGTCCGACTTGCGGATCGGGCGATCCTGATCGTCGCCGAACCGGGTCGAGCGGAACAGCGGCAGTTCGACCGGCTCCCAATCGTCGGGCGTCTCGCCCTTCGGTGCTTCGAGCACGCCGTCATAGACGAGGTCGCGTTCGCGCAGCCAAGCCTCCGCCGCTTCGGGCTTCTTCGCCGCCTGAAGTTCCGCTTCGGACGAGAAGATGTCGTGTTCGATGCCGAGCAGCTTCAGGTCGGCGCGGATCATTTCCAGCATCGCCGCGACCGCGCGGGTGCGGAACAGCACCAGCCATTCCTCCTCCGACGCGCCGACATAGCGGTCGCCGAACTCGGTGGCGAGCGCCTGTCCGACCGGGATGAGATAGTCGCCGGGGTACAGCCCTTCGGGGATCGTCACCGTGTCCCCCAGCGCTTCGCGATAGCGGAGATGGACCGAACGGGCGAGGACGGCGACCTGTCCGCCCGCGTCGTTGACGTAATATTCGCGGATCACCCGCGCGCCGTTCCATTCGAGCAGGCTGGCGAGCGCATCACCCACCACCGCGCCCCGGCAATGGCCCATGTGCATCGGTCCGGTCGGGTTGGCCGAGACATATTCGATGTTCACGACGCTGCCCGCGCCGACGGTCGAGCGACCATAGTCGTTCGCGGCATCGGCGATCGCGGTCAGTTCGCCGCGCCATGTGTCGTCGGTCAGCGTCAGGTTGATGAAACCCGGCCCGGCGACGGAGATGCTCGCCACCTCGTCCAGACCGCCCAGTTCGGCGACCAGCAGTTCGGCCAGCGCGCGCGGATTGGTCTTTGCGGGCTTGGCCAGCACCATCGCCGCGTTGGTCGACAGATCGCCGTGGCTGGTGTCGCGCGGCGGTTCGACCGTGATCGCCCGTCGTTCCAACCCCGCCGGCAGGTCGCCACGGGCGACCAGCGCATCCAGCGCGCGGTCGATATGGGCGAAGAAACGGGGGTAGAGCGTCATGGCAATTCCGGTCAGTTGATAGGAACGCGCCGCTTAGCCGAACCGGGGTCGGGGTGCAAAGATTGCGCCCATTCTGTTTGGGCGAAACGCCCTATCACGCGCGGATCAGCCCCGGCACCACCGCCTTCGCCGTCGCCTTCGGAAACAGGGCGGGCATCGTCCGCGCCGGATCGAGGCCGAAATGCCCGGCCACGGCCCCGGCGATCAGCGCGTCGAGATCGGTGGTCGGGCGCAGATCGCGATTCTCGTACAATGCCCCGTCGGCCAGCCCCGGCCAGTCGGCGAGCATCCGCCCGCCGCGCACCGCCCCGCCCAGCAGCATCGTCGCCGCGCCGGTGCCGTGGTCGGTGCCGCCCGTCCCGTTGACGCGGACGGTCCGCCCGAATTCGGTGGCGACGAGCACGGTGGTATCGGCCCAGAGCGGCCCCAGCCCGGCCTTCAACGCCGCGACCAGCGCGTCCAGCCCGCGCAACTGTGCGGCCAAGCGCCCCTTCTGTCCGGCATGGGTGTCCCAGCCGCCGGTTTCGATCATCGCGATCCGCGCGCCGTCCGCCGGAGCCAGCAACCGTGCCGCCAGCGCCCCGGTGGCAGCGGCGTTGCGACCGTCATTACCGCTGAGGTCGCCCGCCAGCGCCCGAGTCGCCGTCGCCTGATCCCACAGCGCGTGCAGTTGCGCATCCCCCGCATAGAGCTGCGTCACACGCGCCAGCAGATCCTGCGACGCATCGGGCAGGGTCGAGGGGGCATAGGACGCCACTTCCCGCGCACCGCGCAGCGCCAGCGGAACGGTGGCGGCTACCGCGATCGCCCGTGCGCTGTCGCGAGGCAGCAGGCCGAGCAGCCGGTTGAGCCAGCCGTCGCGCAATTGATATGCCGCGCCGCCGCCGGTCTCCAACACGTTCTGCCCGTCGAAATGCGACCGGTCACGATAGGGGGAAGCGACGGCATGGGCGAACAGTGCCTCGCCCGATCCGTACAGGTCGCCGATCGCGGTCAGCGCCGGATGGAGCGCGAACATCCCGTCCAGCTTGCGCGCGGTCGCCGCATCCTCGGCCAATGCGCCGCGATGCCCGGCGAATGCGGGGTCGCCGACCGGCAGGATCGTGCCCAGCCCGTCCGCCGCGCCGCGCTGGATCACGAACACGAACCGGCGGTCGGTGGCGGCGCGGGCAAAGGCGATGCGCGGCGCGAAGGCGGCAAGCGCGGCGGCCGCGCCCCCGGCGATGAAGTGACGACGATCGGTCATGGCGTTACCTCCGCAAAAATTCGGGCGCGACGAACAACAGCGCCAGCGCCTGTCCGGGGCTTTCGGCCCGGTCGATCGCCTGCGCCGTGGCGGGTGACAACGTACCGGGGAACAGCGTCGCGGCCAGCGCGCGGGCGTCGACCGGATCGCGCACCCGTCCGGCGAACCGCTCCGCCGCCTCGATCCGGCGCATCAGCGCGTCCGGCCCGGCCCAGCTTGCCGCGATATCGTCGAAGCCGATCGGCTGGCCCGGCCGCCAGATCGACTGGCCGAGTTGCGTGAACATGCCCGCGATCGCGCGCGGTTCGCCCCGCCCCATGCCGGTCGCGCGCATCGTGGCGACGGTCCATTCCCACGGCGTGCGGAACTTGGCGGTCGGTGCGCGCCATGCCTCCGGCGCGGCGATCAGCGCGCGATAGACCGTCTGGAGGTCGCCGTTCGACGACAGGAACGCGCGCTCTACCCGCGTCACGGCGGCGGGCGGCGGATCGTCGGCGACGAAATGGCGGACCAGCTTGGTCGCGATATGGCGGGCGGTGGCCGGATGCACCGCAAGGTCGCCCAGCACCGCCGCCGATTGCCGGGCGCCGTCGTCGGGATACGCCTTGCCCAAAATCGTGCGCGCACCCGGCTGGTGCAGCGCGGGCGCGAACACCGCCTGCCCCGGCTCCCCCGGCACCAGTCGCGGCCCGCCGCGTCCCAGCCCTGCCACGGTCCACCCGGTCAGCGCGCGGGCGAGTTCGGTCACGTCCCCCTGCCCATAGCCGGTGCGGACGCCCAGCGTGTGGAGTTCGAGGATCTCCCGCGCCAGATTTTCGTTCAGCCCGACCTGTCGCCGGGCGGCGCGACGCCCGAACGCGCTGTCGGGACCGACCGACTGCGCCTGATCGAGATAGACGAGCATCGCCGGATGATGTTCGGCGGCGATCAGCAGGTCGCGAAAATTGCCCAGCACCTGCGGCCGGATCGCATCGAATTCATAGGCGGCGGCAAGGCCGGTGACTTCGAGCTTGTCCGCCGATACCGCGAAATGGTTGGACCAGAAATGCACCAGCCGCTCGACGAACGGCGTGTCGCTCTCGACCGTCGCCGCCGTGCGGGCGGCGATGCCGTCGATATAGAGGCGGCGAACATCCTGCCGGATATCGGCCCGTACCGCACGCTGCGGATCGGCGGCGGGTGTCGCGGCCATTACCGGGGGCGTCATGGTCGGCGACGGAGTCATCGGCGGCGGGGCGGCGGCGGGTCGCTGGCGCATCGCCTCGCGTTCCATCCGCAACGCCTGTTGCGTTTCGACCACTACCCGACCCGCCGTCGCGCTGCTCGCCACGTCCGACAATGCGCGCGGACGGGGGTTCCAGCGACCGAACTGATCGGTCAGCCAGCGCCGGGGATCGTCCGGCAACCGCTCGCCGGGCTTCGCACCGAGGCCGAACCGGTTCAGCGCAATACTCGCGTCGCTCATCGCTCCTGCTCCTGACTGTCGGCACAGGATGCGCGTCGATTGTCGCAGGAGTATGCCGCCGTATCGGTTCGTCGGGTCAGCGCAACGGGTGGGCGCTCATCAGAAGCCTTCGGGCAGGTCGATCGGGCCGACGACGTCGCGATAGCGGCGGATGGCGAATCGGTCGGTCATGCCCGCGATGTAATCGGCGATGTGGCGGCTTCGCCCCGGTTCGGATTCGGGCAGGTCGCCGTGCCAGCCATCCTGCATCAGGCGCGGGTCGGCATGATAGGCGGCGAACAGCCCCGCCACCACCTGTCGCGCGACCGCCGCCGCCTCCAACTGGCGCGGGTGGTGATACAGGTTGCGGTACATGAAGCGCTTGAGCACGCGCTCCTGTTCGGCCATCTCGGCGGAGAAACCGGCAAGGCAGCGACCCGCCGCGCGAACGTCGGCCACCGTCCCGACCCCGGCGTCGGCGGTGCGTTTGGCGGTTTCGGCGATCAGGTCGTTGACCATCGCCCCGATCTGCGACCGGGTGAGTTCACCGACCAGCCGCGCCGGGGCCACGTCGGGAAAGCGGGCGCGCACCGCATCCCACCCCGCCGCCACGAACGGCACCTCCAGCAACTGCTCCAGTGTCAGCAGCCCGGCGCGCAACCCGTCGTCGATATCGTGATTGTCATAGGCGATGTCGTCGGCGATCGCCGCGACCTGCGCCTCCAGCGACGGCCATTCGTCCAGCCGCAGCGCATGGTCGCGATCCGCCGTCGCCAGCGCCCAGCCCGGTGTCGCGATCGGGCCGTTATGCTTGGCCAGCCCTTCCAGCGTATCCCATGTCAGGTTCAGCCCGCGCCAGCGCGGATAGGGGCTGTCGAGCCGGGTCAGCGTGCGCAGCGTATGACCGTTATGGTCGAACCCGCCCTGCTCCGTCATCGCCGCCTGCAGCGCGTCTTCGCCCGCATGACCGAACGGCGGGTGGCCGATATCATGGGCAAGACACAGCGCCTCGGTCAGATCCTCGTTCAGGCCGAGCGTGCGGGCGACCGCGCGGCCGATCTGCGCGACTTCGAGGCTGTGGGTCAGGCGAACGCGGAAATGATCGCCGTCGGGGGCCATGAACACCTGCGTCTTGTGGCGCAGGCGTCGGAAGCTGATCGAATGGATGATGCGGTCGCGATCACGCTGAAACGCATCGCGCGGACCGCGCGTGGCGTCCCCCGGTTCGGCGTGCAGCCGCCCGCCATGCGCCGACGGATCGGCGGCCCAGCGTGCCTTCACGACGTCGGGACCCGCGCGACCTTTTGCCCCGCCTCGCTGGTGAAGGTGAAGGCCTGTACCCCGTTGCCCCGCAGTTTGTTGACGAACGCCTGTGCCGCATCGTCGGTCGGGAACGGCCCGGTCAGCAGGCGGTTGGTGGCCTTCAGCGGCGTGGTCCACGCCTGTCGTGTCTTCAGTTCGGGTGCTTTGGCCGCCATCATGCGCCACGCCACCGGCAGCCCGGCGATGTTCGGCCCGCCCGCGACCTGCACCCAATGGCGCGCGGGATCGGCACGTTTCGCGGCGGCAAGGCGCTTTGCCTCCGCCGCGCGCGCCGCGTCCTCGGCACGTTTGGCATCGGCGACACGCTTGGCCTCGGCCGCGCGCTTCGCGACGGCGGCACGCGCTTCGGCGGCCTTGCGGACGTCGGCGGCACGGCGGGCGGTCTCTGCCGCTGCCTCCGCCTCGGCTGCCTGTGCGGCGGCGCGGGCTTCCGATGCCGATGCCGCGAGGGTGGCCGGATCGGGCGGCGCGACCGGCGCGGTGACGCCCAGTTCGGAGGCCGGGATATTCAGGTTGCGGACGATGCGCGCCAGCACCTCGTCGCGACCGGCCCGTTCGGCGACCGAGCGGAAGGCGGACGATGCGGCGGGGATGGAGGTCGTCGTCACCGGTGCGGGGGTTGGCGCTGGCGTCGGGGTTGCCGTGACCGGCGCCGGGGTCGCGGGTATAGAGGCGACCGGTGCGGGCAGCGCGGCGACCTGTACCGGGGCGCTGGCGACGCGGTCGCGCTCCGCCTGTTGCTCGGCGGCGAGGCGGCGTTCCTCGGCGGCACGGGCAGCGACGCGCAGTTGCTCCGCCTGTACCGCGGCGACGCGGGCCGCTTCGGCGCGGACTGCCTCGACACGCGCGGTCTCGACACGGGCAGCCTCGGCCAGCCGCGCCTGTTCGGCATCGCGGGCGGCGAGTTGTTGCGCGGCGGCGGCACGGGTGGCGGCGGCCTGACGTGCCGCGGCATCGACCCGCGCCTGCGTCGCCTGTCGGGTCCGTTGCCCGGCCTGTGCGCGCTGTGCCTCGCGGGCGGCGGCGCGGCGTTCGGCGGCGGTCGACGGTCGGGTGGCGGACGGGGTCGCCGCTGCAAGCGCGACCGGCGGTGCGGTCGTCCGGGGTACGGCGACGATCGACGGAGCGAGACGGGCATCGGCCAGCCGCTCCGGCGTCGGGGCCAGCCGTCCGAAATGCACCGCAAAGGCGCGGTCGGCGGGCGACAATTGCGGGAGACGGCGAAAGAACGGCGCGAGGCTCGGCCCGAAGCCGGGCAGCATCGACGCGGCGATCCGGTCCGCGCCCGCCGCATCGCCCGACATCGCCAGCACGAACGCGCGCACCCGCCACGCCGCCCGGTCATTCTGTCGCAGCAACGGGTCGAGCAGCGTGGTCGCGCCCGCGACATCGCCATCGATGCCGAGCGACAGCGCCAGCCGCCGCGTCACCTCGTCGTCGCTGCCCTGACGAAGCGCGATGCGATATTCGCGTTGGGCGTTGCCGGTGTAGCCGAGCAGGTCATAGGCCATGCCCCGATCGGCGGCATAGTCGGTCAGCGACAGCCCGGCGCGTTCCGCCGCATCGAACAACGCCAGCGCCTCGCCCGGTCGCTCCATCGTTACCAGCGCGGCGGCACGGACGGCGCGGATGCGCGGATCGCTGGCCGATACGCGTTCGGCGCGGGCGAGGAATTGCATCGCGGCATCGGTATCGCCCAGCTTCGCGCTCAGCCGTCCGGCCTCGATCAACGCCGACAGGTCGTTGGGACTGCGGCCCAATATCCGCATCTGTTCCGACAGCCGATCCGCGTTGGGCGTCAGCGGCTGGACGATCGCGCCGGTCTGCGCGGCGAGCGGGAATGGCGACGCGGCAGCGAGCGACAGCGCGACGACGCGGAGCGTAGTGAATCGGGTCATGAGGATATTCGCATAACCACGTGGGGACGGAACGGGGAATGTCGCACGCCCGAACCGGCGACGAAGCGAGCGGTGGCGGCGACGAACGGGGCAGGTTAGCGTCAAAGGTCACAAAGGTCACACTCGCGCGCCGTTTCGCGCTTGTGTGGTGCGACACGTGGGCCGGGGGTCGGGATCGGTGCGGACAGGTCAAAGAGCGACGGCGCGGTCGCGTCCGTGAACGACGGATGACAGGAACGGGGGTTGTAGGAAAGTGCGGTGGTTCAGTGGATCGTGCGCCCGGCACGATACGGGATACACATCCGCCCGGAGGGTCATCCACTTCGCCGGAAGTCGGCCCGGTGCGAAACCGCCGCCGTACCCGGCGAAAACCGGGGCACAGTTGGGATAGCGTTCGGATTCTATTACGAATCTCCGCCAAACTGGACCCCGGCCTTCGCCGGGGTACGGCCATTTTGGGGTACGGTCATTTGGGTACGGCGCGGGTAGGGATATGCGGAGGTGCGGCCATGCGCGCCGATTTGCGCCGTCCCAATTGCAACCGATGCTGCCGGACGTGATTGCCGTCGATCCGTCCAGTTCACCTGCTGCCTCGTCCAGCCAATATCACCATCGCCCGGCCCCGGCGGTCCAGGCCGCCAGTGCCGGGCGACCCGGTTACTGGTTGTTCTGACGATGCAGGAAGCGCGGGATGTCGAGCGGTTCCTTTGCATCGTCGCCGCCGCGAGCGGGCGCGCGACCGGCATTGGCCATACGCTCGAACAACGTGCCGCCGGGCTTGCGGGCCGGGGCGGCGGCTTCCTCGCGCGGGGCTTCGACCGGGGCTTCCGGGGTCAGCCAGCGGCGACGGCCTTCGCTGGGCGTCGCGCCGAAGTCGCTGGCGGGGGTCGGCGCGGGCGCCGGTGCCTGCGGTGCGGCGGTGTCGGCACCCAATACCAGTTCGTCGTCTTCGGGCGCAGGCGCGGCGGCGCGCGGCGCGTCATAGGTCGAATGCGGCACGGCCCGTTCCGATGCGGAGGGCTGGCTCGCCCCCTGCGGGAAGCGTTCGACCGGCGCGGGCGCGGGCTGTGCGTCGAGGTGATCGGCGGCGGCACCGCTGGGCGCGACCGGGGCGGGCGCGGGACGACGCGGCGCATTGAACGAGAATGCGCGGGTCGGTTCGGCGGGGGCCGGAGCCGGTGCCTTGGCGGGCACGTCATCCTCGATACCGGTGGCGACCACCGACACGCGGATCTTGCCTTCGAGCTCGGTATTGAACGCCGAACCCCAGATGATGTTGGCATCGTCGTCGACCAGTTCGCGAATATGGTTCGCGGCCTCGTCCACTTCGAGCAGGCGCATGTCCTCGCCGCCCGTGATCGACACGATCACGCCCTTGGCGCCGTTCAGCGACACGCCGTCGAGCAGCGGGTTGGCGATCGCCTGCTGCGCTGCCTCGATCGCGCGATTGTCGCCCTCGGCCTCGCCGGTGCCCATCATCGCCTTGCCCATTTCCTGCATCACCGAGCGCACGTCGGCGAAATCGAGGTTGATGAGGCCGGGCATGACCATCAGGTCGGTGATGCCGCGAACGCCCTGTTGCAGGACTTCGTCGGCCATCTCGAACGCCTGCTTGAAGGTCGTGTTGGCGTTGGCGATCAGGAACAGGTTCTGGTTCGGGATGACGATCAGCGTATCGACATACTTCTGAAGCTCCTCGATCCCGGCATCGGCCGACTTCGCGCGGCGCTTGCCCTCGAACGCGAACGGACGGGTGACGACACCGACGGTCAGGATGCCCATTTCGCGCGCGGCCTTGGCGATCACCGGGGCGGCACCGGTGCCGGTGCCCCCGCCCATGCCCGCCGCGATGAAGCACATATGTGCGCCCTCGAGGCTTTTCTGGACCGATTCGATCGTTTCCTCGGCGGCGGCGCGACCGATTTCGGGGCGGCTGCCCGCGCCCAGACCCTGCGTGATCTTCACGCCGAGCTGGATACGCTGCGCCGCTTCGGACTGTTTCAGCGCCTGTGCGTCGGTATTGGCGACAAGGAACTCGACACCCTGCACCTCCGCGCGGATCATGTTGGCGATGGCGTTGCCGCCCGCCCCGCCGACACCGATCACGGTGATCCGGGGGGTCAACTCATCCACGTCGGGTGCCAGAAATTCGATACTCATCACGCGGTCTCCCTATTCCGGTCGCCACCCGGCGTATTCCAAAAAACGTTTGTGCATCAAGCGGACGACCGATCCTAGTCCCCGCCGCCCAATTCACCAGAAATCATCAGTAATTCGTCTTGAACGCCATCATCAGCCGCTGGAACAGCGCCCCGGTGCTTGGCCGTGCCACCACCTGTTGCGACGGTTGCAGCGCGCGCAGGTCGACCGGATCGGACGCCGCGAACATCGCCAGCCCGGCCAGCGTCGCGAAGCCCGGCCCCGAATGCGCCTCGGGCAGCGCGACCAGCCCGCGTGCGCGACCGACGCGCACCGGACGGCCCAGCGCCTGTTGCGCGTAATCGGCGATGCCCTTCAACTCCGCGCCGCCGCCGGTCAACACGACCTGTCGCCCGACGGGATCGTCGAAGTTCAGCTTGCGCAGTTCCTTCGATATCTCGGCCACCAGCCGGTCGAGCCGCTGGCGGATGACCGCGATCAACTGGGCGCGGGTGATCCGCGTCCCCTCCGCATCCTCGTCGGCGCGGACGGGGGCGACGTCGATCATGTCGTGATTGTCGCGCGGGGACATATTGGCCGAGCCGTAGAAGCATTTGAGCCGTTCGGCCTGCGCCCGGCTGGTGCCGAACGCGGACGCCACATCGTCGGTGATGTCCGCCGCGCCCATCGCGATCGACGCGAGGCCGGTCAGCACGCCGTTGCCGAACACCGACACGTTGGTGATCCCCGCCCCGATCTCGACCAGCGCGACGCCCAGTTCGCGCTCCTCCTCCGACAGGCAAGCCAGCCCGGTCGCGACCGGCGCGGCGACGATCGACTTGGTTTCGAGATGCGCCGAGCGCACGCACAGGTCGAGGTTGCGGACCGGCGATCCTTCGGTGGCGACGACATGGATTTCCACGCCCAGCCGGTCGGCGTGCAGCCCCTTCGGCTCCTTCACCCCGCCCAGACCGTCGAGCGTGTAGCGCATCGGATGCGCGTGCAGCACCATGCGCTGCCCCGGATCGATCGCGTTACGGCCCGATTTCAGCAGCGCGTCGATATCGGACTGCTCGACCCGGTGCCCGCCCAGATCCATTTCCAGCCGCACGATGTCGGACACCAGCCCGCCCGCCGAAAAGCTGACCCACACATCCTCGATATTGAAGCCGGCGATGCGTTCGGCCTGTTCCACCGCCTCGCGCACCGCGCTTTCGGTCGCCTTCATGTCGGCGATATAGCCGCGCTTGACCCCCCGGCTCTCGCGCTGGCCGGTGCCGAGCACGGTCAGTTCGCCGCCCTCGCCCTTTTGCGCGATCAGGGCCGACACTTTCGACGTGCCGATGTCGAGTGCGGTGATGATGCCTTCCGGTGTCGCTTTCGCCATGTGTCGTGCCCCCCGATTACCCGATATCTTCGTCGGTCGCCGGGGATGCCGCTGCCTTCGGCACCGCCCCGTTGGCCGGTTCGGCCGCGTTTCCGCCCGTATTCGCCCCGTCGTCGGCGCCATCGTCCGCCACACCCGGCAACGCCTTGCGCATCCGCGCGACCAGCTTGCTGGGGTCGCGCAGGTCGAATCGTTCATAGCCCTTGCCCAGCAACCCGACCGTCCCGTCGAGCTGGGCGAAGCGCACCAGGGTCCGGGCGGCCGCCGCTTCTCCCTCGGGCAGCAACAGCCGTTCGCCGGTCTGGAACACCAGATCCCAGCGGCGATTGCCGACCCAGATCGCGGCGCGCACCACCGGTTTCAGCGCGGGGGCCGCGCCCATCAGCTTGCGATAGGCCGGTTCCTGCGCGTTCGCCCCCTCCCCGATCACCAGCGGCAGGCGCGGCATCCGGGTCGATTGCACCCCGTCGAGCAGCACGCCGCCTTCGTCGATCAGCATCAGCCGCCCGCGATTCTGCCACACCGCCGCCGGGGCGCGTTCCACCACGTCGACCACCAGCGTGTCGGGCAACCGCCGCGACACCCGCGCCTCCGCGATCCAGCCATAGGCGAGCAGTTTCTGGCGCGTCGCTTCGAGGTCGACCAGCGGCATCGCGCGCGACCGCTGATCGAGCGCGACGGCATAGACCGAGGTCGCGTCCATCCGCTTCAACCCGGTGACTTCGATCTGTTCGACGCGGAACCCGGCCGCCCCGACCGCCTCCGCCGCCGCGACGCCGACCGCCCCGAACAGCCCGAACCAGTTGGCCAGCGCGATGGCGATCGCCCCGGCCCCGGCGGTCAGGCTCCATCCCACGATCCGGCGCGCGGTCGCGGCACCGCCGGGCAGCGCGGCCACCGCCTGATCCAGCACCGACGTGCGCGACGGGCGCTTGGGCTGGACCCGGCGCTTGGGCTTGACAGTGCGCGACTGGACGATGCGGCGGCCGGTCTGGGTCATCGCATCGCTTCCGCCACGATCCACGCGACCAGATCCGTATAGCTCATGCCGACATGCCGCGCCTGTTCGGGCACGAGGCTGAGCGGAGCCATGCCCGGCTGGGTATTGGTTTCGAGGACGAACAGCCCGTCGATCCCCTGACTATCGTCCCAGCGGAAGTCGGTGCGCGACGCGCCCTTGCACCCCAGCACGCGGTGCGCGGTGATCGCCAGCGTGCAGCAGGCGGCGGCGATCTCGTCCGGAATGTCCGCCGGGCAGACATGCTCGGTCAGCCCATCGGTATATTTGCTGTCGTAATCGTAGAATCCGCCCTTGGGCTTCAACTCGGTCACGCCGAGCGCACGGTCGCCCAGCACCGCCGTGGTCAGTTCGCGACCCCGGATGAACGGTTCGGCCAGCAATTCGTCGAAGTCGCGCCACGGCCCCTTCGCATCGCGGCTGATCGGGTTGCCGTAATTGCTCTCGTCGGTGACGATCGCGACGCCCAGCGACGACCCCTCGCTCAGCGGCTTGAGCACATAGGGGCGCGGCAACGGATCGCGTTCGTACAGTTCGGCGGTGGGCACGATCCGCCCGCCGGGCATCGGCACGCCCGCCGGGACCAATGCCTGCTTCGTCAACACCTTGTCGATCGCGATGACCGAGGTGGCGAGGCCGCTATGCGTATAGCGGAGGCCCATCAGGTCCATCATGCCCTGTACCGTGCCGTCCTCGCCCGGCGATCCGTGCAGCGCGTTGAACACGAGGTCAGGCTTCGCCTCCGTCAGGCGCTGCGCGATGTCGCGGCCCATGTCGATCCGCGTGACGCGGTGGCCGAGCGTCTCCAGCGCGGTGGCGACGTCGGCCCCCGACATGAGCGAGACTTCGCGTTCGAGCGACCAGCCCCCCATGAGGACGACGATGTGCAGGGGGTCGGTCACGCAGCGATTTCCTTGTTACATTCGATGAAAACAAAGCCGTTTGGTTCGAGCAGCTTCGAGGGCAGTCGAGAAGCGTCCGTCGAGAACGATGTGCCCGGGGCGACGCCTTCTCGACTACGGGTCTCGACTGTGCTCGACCCTGCGCTCGAAGCAAACGGATGGGGGCAGCGCCGGAGGTGACGAGACGCCATCACGCGACCCCAACCCGCTGGATTTCCCATTCCAGCGTCACGCCGGTCTGCGCCAGTACCTTTGCGCGCACGTCCTCGCCCAGCCCTTCGATATCCGCGCTGGTCGCCGTGCCGAGGTTGAGCAGGAAATTGCAGTGCTTTTCCGATACCTGCGCGTCGCCGCGCGTCAGGCCGCGGCATCCGGCGGCATCGACCAGCGCCCATGCGCGGTGGCCGTCCGGGTTCTTGAAGGTCGATCCGCCGGTCTTGCTCCGCAACGGCTGTGACACTTCGCGGGCGGCGGCGATGCGGTCCATTTCGGCCTGGATCGCTTGCGCGTCACCGGCATGGCCCCGGAAGGTCGCCGACACCACGATCGCGCCATCGGGCAGGTCGCTGTGGCGATAGCGATAGTGGAGGTCCGCCACCGACAGCGTCACCAGCGTACCGTCGCGCAGCACGACCGTCGCCTCGATCAGGATATCGGCGACCTCGCGGCCATAGGCGCCGCCGTTCATGCGCACGAACCCGCCGACCGTGCCGGGGATCGATCGCAGGAACTCGATGCCCGCAATCCCCGCGTCACGCGCGGTGGAGGAGACGAGGATACCGCTCGCACCGCCGCCGCAGGTCAGCGTCACGCCGTCCGCCACCACGCGCGCGAACGGCTTGCCCAGCCGCACGACGACGCCGGGCACCCCGCCGTCGCGCACGATCATGTTCGACCCCAGCCCCAGCCCCATCACCGGCACCGCCGGATCGAGCGCCGTCAGGAAATCGCGCAGATCGTCCACGTCCGCCGGTTCGAACAGCCACTCCGCGCGCCCGCCCGCCTTGAACCACACCAGCGGCGCAAGCGGTGCATCCGCCGTCAACCGTCCGCGCGGTGAAAGGGCGAGCGGCATCGTCACGCCAGCAGCGCGCCGATCGCGCCCGGCAGTCCCGCCGCGATCTTGGTAATGTCGCCCGCGCCGAGGCAGACGATCAGGTCGCCATCCTGTCCCTCTGCCGCCAGCGCCTGCGCCAGCGCGTCGCGATCCGCCGCGACCGCCGCCGCGCGGTGGCCGCGCAACCGGATGCCGTCGACCAGCGCGGCGGCATCGACGCCCTCAACCGGCGCTTCGCCCGCGGCATAGACCGGCAGGACATGGACCGCATCGGCATCGTTGAACGCCTGTGCGAAGTCGTCCATCAGCGCGCCAAGCCGAGAATAGCGATGCGGCTGCACCACCGCGATCACCCGGCCCCCGGTCGCCTCGCGCGCCGCCGACAGGACGGCACGGATCTCGACCGGATGATGGCCGTAATCGTCGATCACGGTCATGCCCGCGACCTCCCCCACCTTGGTGAAGCGCCGCTTGACCCCGCCGAACTTGGCGAAGCCCTGCGCGATGGTCGCGTCGTCCAGCCCCAGTTCGACCGCGACCGCGATCGCCGCCAGCGCGTTCTGGACATTGTGTCGTCCCGCCATCGGCAGGTGGATGCCGCCGATCGTGCGGGTCGCCCCGTCGCGGTCGCGGACGACGCAATCGAACCGGTTGCCGTCGCGCCCGGCGACCACGTCGACGCCGCGAATATCCGCCTGCGCCGCAAAGCCATAGGTGACGATCCGCCGGTCGCGGATTCGCGGGATCAGCGCCTGCACCTCCGGATGGTCGAGGCACAGCACCGCCGCGCCGTAAAACGGCACATTCTCGATAAATTCGACATAGGCGTCCTTCGCCCGGTCGAAACTGCCATAATGGTCGAGATGTTCGGGATCGATGTTGGTCACGACCGCGATCGTGCCGTCGAGGCGCAGGAAGCTGCCGTCGCTCTCGTCCGCCTCGACCACCATCCAGTCGGATGCGCCCAGCCGGGCGTTCGATCCATAGGAGTTGATGATACCGCCGTTGATGACGGTCGGATCGACCCCGCCCGCATCGAGCAGCGCGGCGATCAGCGACGTCGTGGTGGTCTTGCCATGCGTGCCCGCCACCGCGACGGTGGATTTGAGGCGCATCAGTTCGGCCAGCATCTCCGCCCGCCGCACCACCGGGATACGGCTGGCCAGCGCATGGTCGCGTTCGGGATTGCCCGGCTTGATCGCGGTGGAGGTGACGACCACCGCCACGCCCTCCACATTTTCGGCGCGATGGCCGATCATCACCTCGATGCCGCGCGCGCGCAGGCCGTCGATCACATAGCCTTCGGCCACGTCCGACCCCTGAACCCTGTAGCCCAGATTGTGCATCACCTCGGCGATGCCCGACATGCCGATGCCGCCGATGCCGACGAAATGGATCGTGCCGATATCGGTCGCGACGCCCCTCATGCGAATGCCTCCCTGGCGCGTACCGGCACCAGCGGGCCGACCCGTGCCGGCGGGGCGTCGATGCTTTCGACCAGATCGGCCAGATCGCGCACCGCGAACGGACGGCCGCAGCCGCGCGCGCGCGCCGCCGCATTGCCCAGCGCTTCGGGATCGAGGCCGAGCTTCTGGAACTGCTTGGCGAGTTCGGGCGCGGTGAAGGCGGATTGCGCGATCGACCGGCCGCCGCCCGCCGCCACCATTTCGCGCACGTTCACGCTCTGGTGATCGTCGGTCGCGGATGGCAGCGGCACGAGGATCGCGGGACGCCCCGCCGCCGTCAGTTCGGCGATGGTCGATGCCCCCGCCCGCGCGATCACCACATGCGCCCACGCCAGTCGTTCGGGCAGGTCGGGCAGATAGGTCGCGATTTCCGCCGGGATGCCGTGTTCGGCATATTTGGCGCGCACCGCATCGATATCCTCGATCCGGGCCTGATGCGTCACCTGCATCCGCCGCCGGAACGCCAGCGGCAACAGCGCGAGGCCGTCGGGCACGACCTGGCTGAGGATGCTCGCGCCCTGACTGCCGCCGGTAACGAGGACGCGGAAGATGCCGTCCTCGTCCAGCGCCGGATAGGGCCGGTCGCGCAGCGCCAGCACGCTTTCGCGCACCGGATTGCCGACCAGATGCGTCTTGGGCAGATGCTTGTCCTTCAGCCGCTCGACCGTTTCGTAACTGGTCGCGATCGCATCCACGCTGCCCGCGACCAGCCGGTTGACGCGGCCCAGCACCGCATTCTGTTCGTGGATGATCGTCGGCACCTTGCGCGCGAACGCCGCCAGCAGCGCGGGCAGCGCGGGATAGCCGCCGAAGCCGATCACGGCGGCGGGCTGAAACGTGCGGTACAGTTCGATCGCCATGCCGCGCCCGGCCAGCATCTGCCGCCCCGCCTTCAGCCAGCCGATCGGCCCGCCCGCCAGCCGACCGGCGGGCAGGACGTGCGTCTGCACCCCGTCGAACAGGTCGGGGAAGCGCACGCCGCGTTCGTCGCTGACCAAGGCGACGCGATGCCCGCGCCGGGTCAGTTCGGTCGCCAGCGCGGCGGCGGGAACCATGTGCCCCCCGGTGCCCCCGGCGGCGAGGACATAATGCTTGCTCATTTCGCTCCGTTCCAGCGCTGCGGCCCATAGGGTGAGCGCGACAGATACGGGTTGCGCCGCGTGAAAGCGAGCAGCAGCCCCATTCCGATCGACAGTGCGACCATCGACGACCCGCCATAGCTGATGAAGGGCAATGTCATCCCCTTGGACGGGGCGATGCCGACATTGACCGCCATGTTGATGAGCGCCTGCATCCCGAACTGTACCGCCAGCCCGGCGGCGGCGAACAGGCGGAAGGCATCCTCCTCGTCCAGCAACCGGACGAACACGCGCACGACGATGCCGAGGAAGATCAGCGCGATGATGCCGCACGCGATCAGGCCGAACTCCTCCCCCACGACGGCGAAGATGTAATCGGTATGCGCTTCGGGCAGCTTGAACTTGACGCGCCCGCCGCCCGGCCCGGTGCCGATCGCCCCGCCCGCCGTCAGCACGCGGTGCGCCATGTCGACCTGATAGCTGTCGGTCGCCGCGCTGTCGGGATCGGGGAACAGGAACCCGTCGATCCGCACCCGCGCCGTGCCGTAGAAGGTATAGGCCGCCGCCAACAGGCCGATGCCCGCCGCGCCGAGCATCGCCAGCGTCCGCACCGGCATGCCCGCGATCATCAACAGCGCGACCCATGTCCCGCAAAAGATCACCGTCTGCCCGAAATCGGGCTGAAGCATCAGCAGCGCGGCGATGAAGGCCGTCAGCGCCCCCGTGACCCACAGCATCGGCAGTTGCGGATCGCGCGCGCGCAGCGACAACAGCCATGCGGTGGTGACGATGAACATCGGTTTCAGGAACTCGGACGGCTGGAACTGACCCACGCCCAGACTGACCCAGCGCCGCGCACCGTTCGCCTCGACCCCAAGAAACGGAGTCACCGCCAGCGCGAGCAGCAGCACCGCCGTGCCGAACAGGCACAGCCGCCGCGCCAGCGTGACCGGCAGCATCGACACCGCGATCAGGATCGGGAAGGACAGTGCGATCCACCCCGCCTGTCGCCAGAAATACATCATCGGCGGCACGGTCACGTCGCCGCCCGAATAGCGCACCGCCGATGCGGGCGATGCGGCGGCGACGGCGACCAATCCGACCGCGATCAGCGTCATCGCGATCAGCAGCAGGACGCGATCGACCTCCCGAAACCATGCCGCCACCGGCGATCGGGCGCTGCGGCCCTGCAACGCCTCGCCGCGCTGACGCAGCGGCCGGGGATCGCGTGCGCGGATATCGGTCATGTCAGGGACTCCACCGCCGCCGCAAAGGCACGGCCGCGCGCCTCGAAATCGCTGAACTGGTCGAACGACGCACAGGCGGGCGACAGCAGCACGGTATCCCCCCGCCGCGCCGCCGCCGCCGCCGCCGCGACCGCCGCGTCGAGCGTGCCGACATTCTCGACCGGCATGTCGGGTGCCAGCAACTCCGCGAACCGCGCCGCCGCCGTGCCGATGGTATAGGCGTGGACGACATTGCCGAAGCCGGGGCGACATGCCTCCAGATCGTCCGACTTGGCGAGGCCGCCGACGATCCAGTGGATGCGATCGAAGGCATTGAGCGCGGGCGCGGTCGATTCGGGGTTCGTCGCCTTGCTGTCGTCGATCCAGGCGACGCCCGCGACCTCCCCGATCCGCTGCATCCGGTGCGGCAGGCCGGTAAAGCTTTGGAGCGCGGCGGCGATCGCATCGGCGGGTACGCCCAGCGCCTCGCACGCCGCGATCGCGGCAAGCGCGTTCTGCGCGTTATGCGGTCCGGCGAGTGCCGGGCCGGGCTGGACCATGCAGCTTCCCGGCGCGATCCTGGTCAGATGCTCGCCACGTGCCGACAGGGTGCGGGCGATGGCGGCGGACGGCGCATCGCCGATGCCGACGATCGCGGCATGACCGGGCGACTGCATCGCGAACAGCCGCGCCTTTGACGCGGCATAGGCGTCGAACCCGGCATAGCGGTCGAGATGGTCGGGCGTGATGTTCAGCAGCACCGCGACCTCGCAATCGAGGCTGTGCGTCAGGTCGATCTGATAGCTCGACAGTTCCAGCACATAGACCCCGCCTGCGGGCAACGGCGCCTGTTCGAGGATCGGCAGCCCGATATTCCCGCCCATCCGCGCCGGCACCCCGGCGGGGGTCAGGATATGATGGATCAGCGCGGTGGTGGTCGATTTGCCGTTGGTGCCGGTGATGCCGACGACCCGGTGCGGCGGCAGGTCGCCGCGCGCCTGTGCGAACAATTCGATGTCGCCGAGGATCGGCACGTCCCCGGCATGGGCAGCGATCGGATGGCGGTTGAGGGGTACGCCCGGCGACACGACGACGCCGTCGAACCCGGCCAGATCGATGGTCAGCGGGTCGGCCAGCGTCAGACCCTCCGCCGCGTCGATCCGCTCGCGTTTCGCTGCATCGCCGTCCCACGCGACCACGCTCGCGCCGCTGGCCAGCAGCGCGCGGACCGTCGCCGTGCCGGACCGCGCCAGCCCCAGCACCGCGAAGCGCTTGCCCGCCCAGGACGCTGCCGTAATCACCGCAGCTTCAACGTCGAGAGGCCCGCCAGCGCCAGCACGAACGCCACGATCCAGAAGCGGATGACTACCGTCGCCTCCGCCCAGCCGAGCTGTTCGAAATGATGGTGGATCGGGGCCATGCGAAAGATGCGCCTGCCGGTGCGTTTGTACCAGAACACCTGGATGATGACGCTCAGCGCCTCGACCACGAACAGGCCGCCGATGATGCCCAGCACGATCTCATGGTGCGACGATACCGCGATCGCGCCCAGCGCGCCGCCGAGCGCAAGGCTGCCGGTATCGCCCATGAACACCGCCGCTGGCGGTGCGTTGTACCACAGGAACGCCAGCCCCGCCCCGACGATCGCGCCGCAGAACAGCGCAAGGTCGCCCGCGCCGGGCACGTGCGGAATGCCGAGATAGGCGGCGAACTTCACGTTCCCGACCATATAGACGATCAGCATGAACGCCACCGACGCGATGATGACCGGCATCGTCGCCAGCCCGTCCAGCCCGTCGGTCAGGTTCACGGCATTGCCGAACGACACGATCGTGAACGCCGCGAACAGGATGTAGAACGGCCCGAGGTCGATCGCGATGTTCGAAAAGAACGGCAGGTACAGCATCGTGCCGGTCTGGCGGATGATGATCCAGCTCGCGATGCCCGCGATCAGGAACTCCAGCATCAGCCGCGTCCGGCCCGACACGCCCGCCGTGCTGGCCTTCGTCACCTTGTCGTAATCGTCGAGGAATCCGATCGCGGCGAACCCCAGCGTGACGAACAGACATGCCCAGACGAACGGGTTGGACAGGTCCATCCACAACAGCACCGCGATCGCCAGCGAGGTGAGGATCATCAACCCGCCCATCGTCGGCGTGCCGCGCTTCGCCAGATGCGTCTGCGGCCCGTCGAGGCGGATCGGCTGGCCCTTGCCCTGCCGCACGCGCAGCCACCCGATGAAGCGCGGACCGATCAACAGCCCGATGAACAACGCGGTCGCGGTCGCCGCGCCGGTGCGGAACGACAGATAGCGGAACAGGTTCAGAATACCCGGAAAGCCCAGATATTCCGCGATTTCGTACAACATTTCAGCCCCGTCCCGACGCTTCGCGGGCAGACAGGGCGGCGACGACACGCGCCAGCCCGACCCCGTTCGATCCCTTTACCAATACCGCGTCGCCCGGCGCCAGCATGTCCGACAGGACGGCGGCGGCGGTGGCGGCGTCGGGCACATGGACGGTTTCGACGCGCCCCTCAAGCGCCGACGCCAACGGCAGCATCCCCGCCCCCACCAGCACGGCGCGCGAAACCCCCGCTTCGTCGATGGGGACCGCCAGCGCCGCATGATAGGCGTCGGACGATTCGCCCAGTTCGCGCATTTCGCCCAGCACGGCGATGCGGCGACCGGCGGCTTCGGCGGCCAGTACCTTCAGCGTCGCACGCATCGATGCCGGGTTGGCGTTATAGCTTTCGTCGATCAGCAGCGCCTGTCCGCCCGCGACCGCAATCTGTCGCCGCGCGCCGCGCCCGGCCAGCCCTTCGAGATCGGCGAGCGCCAGCCCGGCGATGCCGAGGTCGCCGCCGATCGCATCGACCGCCGCCAGCACCGCCAGCGAATTGGCGACCCAATGTTCGCCCGGCGGGGCCAGCGTATAGCTGATTTCGCGCGTGCCCAGCCGCGCGGTGACGAAGCTGCCGCCGCCGACCGTGCGGACATGTTCGACCGCATGGACATCGGCCCCGTCGCGCAGGCCGAAGGTGACGATCCGCGCCGCATGCGGCTGTGCGGCGGCGATCAGCGTGTCGCGGTGCGGGCTGTCGAACGGCACGATGGCGATGCCGCCGGGCATCAGCCCCTCGAAAATCTCGCCCTTCGCGCGCGCGATCGCGTCCTCGCCGGTAAAGAAGGCGGTGTGCGCGGGGGCGATGGTCGTGACGACCGCGACCTCCGGGCGGACCAGCCGGGTCAGCCGGCTCAGTTCGCCCGCATGGTTCATCCCCATTTCGAACACCGCCGCCTGTGTCGCGGCGGGCATCCGCGCGAGGCTCAACGGCACGCCGGTATGGTTGTTATAGCTTTTGACCGACCGATGCGCCGCGCCGTGGGTAATGTGGTCGAGACAGGCATAGAGCGCCTCCTTCGTCCCCGTCTTTCCCACCGATCCGGTCACGCCGATCACCCGCGCCGCCGTTCGCGCGCGCGATGCGGTGGCGAGCAGGTCGAGCGCGCGAACCGTGTCGTCGACCAGCACATGCGGTCCGGCCACGGCACGCGACACGATCGCCCCCGCCGCCCCTTGCGCGAATGCCTGTTCGACGAAGCGATGCCCGTCGGTCTCCTCGCCCGACAGCGCGACGAACAGGTCGCCGGGACCGACTTCGCGCGAATCGAATGCCACGCCGGTGGCAGCAAAGTCGGCGGAAGCGATCCCGCCGGTCGCGGCGGCGATGGCGGCGGACGTCCACAGGGTCATGCTTTTATCCCTTGCCTGTCCCACGCCGTTCGTCCCGAGCGAAGTCGAGGGACGTGTACCAGACGCAGCGCAAGCGGCACGTGTCTCGACGTTCCTCGACACGAACGGAGCGGACCGGAGCCCACGGGAACAGCCGAGCGGTTGGCGCTCAACCGGCGCATTCGCGCGCCACCTGCACGTCGTCGAACGGCAGGATCATGTCGCCGACGATCTGCCCCTGTTCATGGCCCTTGCCCGCGATCAGCACGATGTCGTGCGGTCCGGCAAGGGTGCAGGCGGTGCGGATCGCTTCGCGGCGGTCGCCGATCTCGGTCGCGCCGATCGCGCCTTCCATCACCTGCGCCCGGATCGCGGCGGGGTCTTCGGTGCGGGGATTGTCGTCGGTCACGATCGCGACATCGGCCTGTGCCGCCGCGACCTCGCCCATCGGCGCGCGCTTGCCGGTGTCGCGGTCGCCGCCCGCCCCGAACACGACGATCAGCCGCCCGGTGACATGCGGGCGCAGCGCCGCGATCGCCGCCGCCAGCGCGTCCGGCGTATGCGCGTAATCGACATAGACCGGCGCCCCGTTCGACAGGATCGCCGCGCGCTCCAGCCGTCCGCGCACCGGCTGCAACCGCGCCAGCCCGGCCAGCGTCGCCGCCAGCGATCCGCCGGTCGCCAGCACCAGCCCGGCGGCGGTCAGCGCGTTCGCCGCCTGATACGCACCGATCAGCGGCAGTTGCACGATGTGCGTCGCGCCCTCCGCCTCGATCGTCAGCCTCTGTCCCAACAGGCTGGGATCGCGCGCCGTCAGCCGCAGCGTGTCGCCATGCTCGCCGACCGTCACCAGCCGGTTGCCGCGCACCCGCGCCAGATCGATCACCCGGTCGGCATGGGGATCGTCGACCCACACCACCGCCGCGCCGTCGTCCGCCAGCACTTCGGCGAACAGCCGCAGCTTGGCGGTCAGATAGGTCGCCATGTCGCCATGATAGTCGAGGTGATCGCGGCTGAGGTTGGTGAACGCCGCCGCCGCGACGTTCAGCCCTTCGGTACGATATTGCGACAGGCCGTGGCTCGACGCCTCGAACGCCAGATGCGTCACCCCCTCGCGCGCCAGTCCGGCGACGTTCGACAGGAAGGTGACGACATCGGGCGTGGTCAGGCCGGTCGATACCCGGTCGTCGGCGGTGGTCACGCCCAGCGTACCGATCGACGCCGCCGAATGCCCCTGCATCCGCCACAATTGCCGCACCATCTCGACGGTGCTGGTCTTGCCGTTGGTGCCGGTGACGGCGACCGTGACCGGCGGGAACGGCGCGAAGAACAGCGCGGCGGCACGGGCGAAGCGTTCGCGCGGGTCGGCGGCGGCGATATGCAGCGCCCCCTCCACCACCGCTTCGGGACGGGCGACGACGGCGATCGCTCCGGCGGCGATGGCGGCGGGAATATAGTCCTCGCCATTCACCCGCGTGCCGGGAAATGCACCGAAGATGGTGCCCGGCGCGACCTTGCGATGGTCGATCGCAAACCCCGTCACCGCCTGCGGTTCGTCGCCGTCCGTGATCGCACCCAGTTTCATTCCACGTTCGCCAGCTTCTTCGAGTCACCCGGCGCGTGCCACAACAGCGCGCGCAGTTCGGAGACGTCGATATCGGCATTGGCGTCCGGAATCACCCCCAACAGCGGCCCGGTGCGCGAAATCACGCGCGACACGACCGGTGCGGCGGTCCATGCCGCCGTGGTGAAGCCGAAGGTTTCCTTCGTGCCGTGCGGGCTGTCGAGCATTGCGATCACGACATAGCGGGGGCGATCCATCGGAAATACCGCGGCAAAGGTCGATACGTTGACCCGGCGGGAATAGCCGCCGTTCGCGCCCACCGTTTCGGCGGTGCCGGTCTTGCCACCGACGCGGAAGCCGGGCGCCTCCCCCTTGCGCCCGGTCCCTTCGAGCACGACCAGCCGCAGCAACTGCCGCATCCGCGCGCTGGTCGCTTCGGAAAAGACGCGGCGGCCGCGCGGTGCATCGCCGGGACGCAGCTTCATCATCGTCGCCGGACGCCAGATGCCGCCATTGACCAATGCGGCATAGGCGCTGGCCAGATGCAGCGGCGTGACGGCGATGCCGTGGCCATAGGCGGTCGTCATCGTCGTGGTACGCGCCCAGAAACCGGGCCAGATCGGGCGGCTCTTTTCGAGTTCGATATCGGGTGCGGTGTCGAAGCCCAGCGAGCGGAACAGCGTCGCCATCCGCGCCGGCCCCAGTTCGTCGGCGATCCGCGCGGTCACGATATTGGACGAATGTACCAGCGTTTCCGGCACGTTCAGCCACCGCTTCTGCGGATGGTCGTCGCGAATGCGGAACCCGCCGACCTGCAACGGCTGCGTCGCGTCATAGCGCTTGGACAGCGACGGCACGATCCCGGTGTCCAGTCCCGCCGCCATCGTCAGCGGCTTGAACGTCGATCCCAGTTCGTACACGCCCTGCGTCACGGTATTCATCTGACCGGTGTTCGCCGTCACCTTGTTCGGGTTGAACGTGGGAAGCGAGGTCATCGCGATCACCTCGCCGGTGTCGCTGTCGAGCACGATGCCGCCCGCGCCGCGCGCCTGGAACACCGCCATCGCGTTGGCGAGTTCGCTTTCCAGCGCGGCCTGTACGCGCAGGTCGATGCTGAGCGCGACGGCATGGTCGCGCATCGCCGGATCGACCAGCCGCGCGTTGAGGAAACGCTCCATGCCGCGCACGCCGCGACCGTCCATGTCGAGATAGCCGAGCGCATGGGCCGCCATCGCACTTTGTGGATACAGCCGCTCCGGCTCGCGGCCCAGCGCGATGCCCGGCTCGCCGATCGCGTTCACCGCCTGCACCAGTTCGGGCAGCGCGCGACGTTTCAGATACACGAAGCCGCGCGGCGCGTTGATCTGTCGGAAATAATGCGCCGCGTCATATTCGGGCATCAGCGTCGCCAGCCGTTCGGCCAGCGCCTGCTTGTCGCCGATCACCTTGTCCGGGCGCACCGCGATCGACCATGCGTCGATCGTGCGCGCCAATGGTGCCCCGTTGCGATCGACCAGATCGGCGCGCAGCGGCACCAGCGCCGCTTCCGCCGCGATCGTCGATGCCGGTTCGGCGGAAATCGCCAGCATGGTCAGCCGCACGAGGATCACGGCCACCCCGGCCGCGAACAGCAGCATCAACACCATCAACCGGTAATGCGCGATGTTGACCAGCGAATGACGTGCGCCGTCCGGGCGCTGCTGGTTGATCGCGGGGGCGACGACGACGATCACCGCAACGTCGCCGCCTTGCCCGCCGCCCGCACCGGGCCGTCCGTGGCACCGCTGCCCAGCAGCGTGCGGTCGAGCATCGCCACCGCCTGCGTCCGGGTCGACGGGCGCGCCGGGGCCGACGCCGCCTGTACCGGCGCGGTCGCGACCGCAGGCTTCGGCGCGGCGGGATCGGCGGGCGCGGTCACGACCGGCGCGACATAGTCGATCGGCGCGGCGGGTACGACATAGGCGAGTGCGACGTTCCCGCCCTCGGTCCGGCCCGGCAGCGACGCCAGTTGATGCTCGCCGCCCACGAACTGTTCGGCGCGCGGCGCGGCCAGCGACAGCACGTCGCCGTTCCAGCGTTCGAGCTGCGCCATGTTTGCGCGGGTATCGAATTCGGTTTCGAGGTCGCGGATATCCTTGCGCGCCTGCACGATCGAGCGCTCGACCGCCTCGACCTTCGCACGCTCCGCCGCACCCTGCGATATGACGAGATAGAAGCCGGGGGCGACGATGCCGAGCATCGCCAACCGGCCCAGCGTACCGAATCCGAACGTCCGCATCACGTCGCACTCCCGTTGACAGGCCACGGCGTCGCCGCCGTCCGTACCGCCGCCCGCAGCGTCGCCGAACGCGCGCGCGGGTTGGTGGTGATTTCCGATTCCGAAGGGCGCACCGCCCTGGCGATCGACGCGAACGTCGCCGCCGGACCCTGCACCACCACCGGGCGATGGCGCGATCCCGCGGGCATCGCCCCGCCGCGTTCGCGCAGGAACCGTTTGACGATGCGATCCTCAAGGCTGTGGAAGCTGACCACCGACAGGCGGCCGCCGGTGCGCAGCACCCGCTCCGCCGCGTCCAGCCCGGCGGTCAGTTCGCCCAGTTCGTCGTTCAGGTGAATCCGGATCGCCTGAAACGCGCGCGTCGCCGGGTCCTTCTTCTCGTGCGGGCGATGGCCCAGCGCGCGACGGACGACGGCGGCAAGCTCGCCGGTGCGGGCATAGGGCCGGTTGCCGACGATGAACGACGCGACGCGGCGATGGCGCGGCTCCTCGCCATAGCGGTCGAGCACGTCGGCGATCGCCGCCTCGTCGGCGTCGTTCAGCCATTCGGCGGCGGTCATGCCCTCGCGGCTCATCCGCATGTCGAGCGGGCCGTCATTCTGGAACGAAAAGCCGCGCTCCGCCTGATCGAGCTGCATCGACGACACGCCGATGTCCATCACGACGCCATCGACCGTATCGACCCCGCGCGCGGCGAGTTCGCCCGCCATGCCGGAGAAGGGCGCTTCGATCAGGATCAGGCGGTCGCCCGCCTCCGCCTGCAACCCCGCCGCCGCCGCATGGGCGGTCGGATCGCGGTCGAACGCGATCACCCGCGCGCCCGCTGCCAGCATCGCGCGGGTATAGCCGCCCGCGCCGAACGTGGCATCGACATGCGTCTCGCCCGGCTGGATCGCCAGCGCGGCGACCGCCTCGACCATCAGGACGGGGATATGCGGGGCGTCGGTCATGCCAGGCCCTTGTCTTCCATCAGGAACTCGCACAGTTCGCGCGTGTCGGCATCGATCTCCAGATCGGCGATCAGCGTGAACGGGTCCCAGATGTTGAAGGTGTCGCCGCGCCCGTGGAAGAACGCCCATTTGTCGATCTTCGCGCGCTTGCGATAAAAGGTCGGCAGGACGAACCGACCCGCGCTGTCGAACGGTGCCGATTCGAGGTTGCCGAACGCCTTGCCCGCGATGTTGTAATCGGTGTCGGCATCCTCGTCGCTGCCCTGCGGACGGCGCGAATAGAGGATCTTCGGCCACGATGCATCGAACGCGCTGAGGCAGGCATGCTTGCCGTGCCGCTTCACCAGAAGCTCGCGCGCATCGGCGTTCTTCTCCAGCACCGAGCGCAGCTTGGCAGGCACCGCGACGCGACCTTTCGCGTCGACGGCCTGAAGCCCGTAGCTCAGGTAGAGTTCCCGGTCCGACACATGGCCCCTGTTAGGTCACGCAGGACATCCGCCGCATGCCGGATACGCTCGGCATGCATGAAACGACGATCCCAGGACCTGCCCCCTGCGACGCATATGGACGTACCAAAAACGTCATTGGGCCACAATGGGACAAATTGGGTGAGAATGGGAGAAAGCGCCACAAACCATCGATTTACGCGATGTACGTTGTTTGTTCCTCAGTGTTTGGATGGGATTGGCCCCCACACGTAGAAAAGCGCGGAAATGGTCCGGAGTGGTTCGGGAGGCCGGTTGCGGCGCATCGACGATGGTACGGGACGCGAATCGTCGAACGGCACCGGCGCCGCGGTGCCGGGTTACACCCGTATCAATCTGATATCGTTAGGATTCTTCCACGACCGTAACGACCGGCCGTGAAACGTCCGGTCAGCGTGCGGTCTTTGCCGCGCTGTTGCCGTCCGGCGTGATGCCGGGCGAGATGCCAAGTTCGGCCAGCGGTTCGTCGGTATCGGGAGCCGCCACGACGTTGGCCGGTTCGACCGATCCGGCAGGCCCGGTCGCTACCGGCCCTTCCGTCACCGGGGCTTCGTCCACCGCCGAGCGGAACAGCGCGCTCGCCAGCACGATCAGCAACACCACCAGCACCAGCCCGGTCGCGCCGACGCGCAGCCGTTGCATGATCTGCGATTGGTCGGAGCGTGGCACCATCGATATGGCGGTTACGCCGAAACCGCCGCCGTGTCGACCGTCAGCCCCTTCGCCGCCAGCCATTCGGGGTTGTAGAGCGTCGAGAGGTAGCGGAAGCCGGTATCGCACAGGATCGTCACCACCCGGCTGCCCGACCCCAATTGCCGCGCCAGCCGCACCGCGCCCGCGACGTTGATCCCCGACGACAGGCCAAGGCACAGCCCCTCTTCGGCCAGCAGGCGACGGACCCACTCCATCCCCTCCTCGTCCGAGATACGGAACTGGGTGTCGATCGGCGCGCCTTCGAGATTGGCGGTGATCCGCCCCTGCCCGATCCCTTCGGCGACCGATGATCCTTCGGACCGCAATTCGCCGTGGGCATAATAGTCATAGAGCGCCGCGCCATGCGGATCGGACAGCGCGATGGTGATGCGCTCGTCCTTTTCCTTGAGGCCGAGGCCGACGCCCGCGATCGTCCCGCCGGTGCCCGCCGCACAGGTGAAGCCGTCGATCCGTCCGCCCATCTGTTCCCAGATTTCCGCCGCCGTGCCGACGATATGCGCGCGGCGGTTGGCGGTATTGTCGAACTGGTTGGCCCAGATGGCGTTCGGCGTTTCCTCCGCGATCCGGCGGCTGGTGTGGACGAAATGGCCGGGGTTGGAATAGGGCGCGGCGGGCACCAGCACCAGTTCGGCCCCCAGCGCGCGCAGCGTGTCCATCTTTTCGCGGCTCTGCGTCTCGGGCATGACGATGATCGTCTTGTACCCTTTGGCATTGGCGACGAGCGCGAGGCCGATGCCGGTATTGCCCGCCGTCCCCTCGACGATCGTGCCGCCCGGTTCGATCGCGCCGCGTGCCTCGGCATCCTCGACGATGAACAGCGCCGCGCGATCCTTCACGCTGGCACCGGGATTGGCGAATTCGCACTTGGCGAAGATTTCCGCGCCCGCCGCCTCGCTGGGACCGGCGAGACGGACGAGGGGCGTGTTGCCGATCAGGGCGAGCGTATCGGGAGCGGTGTGCATGATGCGAAGATGGCCTCAGGACCGCGACCGGACAAGCGGCGCGCGGCGTAGAATGGATTGCGGACGACGAACCTGCGCTACCCCGCCAGCGCGTCGACCAGCGCGCGCACCTTTGCCTGACGCCATTGCGGCAGCGGCGCGACCAGCCAATAGCCGAGGCGCCCCCCCTTCGGATCGCCGATCACCTCGACCCGGCCCGCCGCGATATCGTCGCGCGCCAGCAGTTCGGGAACGGTCGCGCGGCCCAGACCGGCGGCGGCGGCATCGATCGCGAGGCCCGCATCGGCGACACGTACCAGCGCGCTCGCATCCTCGGGCGTACAGCCGGGCCAGCCGATGCGGGTGTCGGCCCCGCCGCCGCTGCGCCCGATCGTGACCATGCCGTCCGATTCCAGCGCCTCGCCTTCCTGCGCGCCCGGCCCCTCGCCCCAGCGGATGGCGAGGTCGAGATTGGCTTCGGTGAAGTCGATCGCGTCGTCGGCGGCGATCAGGACGAAGCGCAGATCCTGATCGGTGGCGGCGATGCGCGCCAGCCGGGGCAGCAGCCATTTCTGCGTCAGGTCGCGCGGACAGGCGATCGTCAGCGACTTGGACGACTGGCCCGCCTGCATCGCGCGCACCGCTTCCTCGAACTGGAGGAAGCCGCCGCGCAACGCCGCCAGCCCCGCCTCGCCTTCCGGCGTCAGTTCGAGGCCGCGCGTCGTACGGCGAAACAGCACGACGCCCAGCGTATCCTCCAGCGCGCGGACCTGTTGCCCGACGGCGGCGGGCGTGACCGCCAGTTCGTCGGCAGCGCGCGTGAACGACAGATGCCGCGCCGCCGCGTCGAGCACGCGCAGGCCGTTGAGCGGAAGGTGCGTGCGTTTCATCGGCCGATTCCTGGGGTTGCCCGTCCCTCGACGTCGCTCGGGACGAACGGATGTGGGGTGGCGGGGCTGGCAACGGCAGAACCGTTCGTCCCGAGCAACGTCGAGGGACGGGCCGCGAACGCCCTGCTCCCCTCCCGCGTGCGGGCGGGGTTGGGGGTGGGCCGCCACGAACGGCGCGACCGATGGACAGCCCCACCCCCAACCCCTCCCGCACGCGGGAGGGGAGCCATCGCGCCCACTCTCATACCCCCAGCGCCGGGGCCAGCAGCACGAATCGCGGGATCGCGACGTCGAACGTGTCGCCATCGTCGGCAAGCATGTGATAGCTGCCCTGCATCGCGCCGCTCGGCGTCGACAGCGGGCATCCCGATACATAATCGAAACTGCCGCCCGGCTCGATCACCGGCTGTTCGCCGATCACGCCCTCGCCCTCGACCGTATGGCGGTTGCCGGTGCCGTCGGTGATGATCCAGTGCCGGGTCAGCAACTGCACCGTCCGGTCCGACGCATTCTCGATCCGGATATGATAGGCCCAGAACCAGCGGCCCTGCGCGGGCAGCGACTGTTCGGGCAGATAGGTCGCCGTCACCCGCACCACGATATCGTCGGTGGTCGCCGCATGGGGGAACAGCGCGTCGATCATAGGCCCGCCGCCGTCAGCGCCCGGTCGAGATCGCCGATCACGTCCGCCGGGTCTTCCAGCCCGACATTGATGCGGATCATCCCCTCGCCAATGCCCATCTCGATCCGCTTCTCCTCGGCCACGCCCGAATGGGTGGTCGATGCCGGGTGCGTCATCAGCGACCGCGAATCGCCGATATTGTTCGAGATATCGACCAGTTCGAGCGCGTCGAGTAGCGCATGGGTCTGCGCGCGGCCGCCATCGACCTCGAACGAGAAGATCGGACCGGCCATCGCCATCTGCGACATTGCCAGTTCGTGCTGCGGATGGCTGGGAAGGCCGGGGAAGTTGATGCGCGGCACGCGGCGTTCGAGGAAACGCCCGACCTCCAGCGCATTTTCCGACTGGCGGCGGATGCGCAGGTCCAGCGTTTCCAGCCCCTTGAGCACGACCCACGCATTGAACGCACTGAGCGTCGGCCCGGTGTTGCGGGTGAAGGGCAGCAGCACGTCGTTGACGAACGCCTCGCTGCCGCACACCGCGCCCGCCAGTACCCGGCCCTGCCCGTCCATCATCTTGGTCGCGCTATACGCCACCACGTCCGCGCCGAAGTCCATCGGGCGTTGCAGCGCGGGGGTGGCGAAAGCGTTGTCGACCACGGTCACGATGCCGCGTTCGCGCGCCAGCGCGCAAATGGCGCGCAGGTCGGCGACGTCCATCGTCGGGTTGGCGGGGGTCTCGAAAAACCAGACCCTGGTATTCGGGCGGCTGGCATCGACGAACGCCTGCGGATCGCGGGCATCGACCACGTCGGTCGCGATGCCGAACTTCGGCAACAGCGTGTCGGTCAGCCAGCGGCACGATCCGAACGCGGCACGTCCGCCGACAAGGTGGTCGCCCGCCTGCAACTGACACAGCAGCGCCGCCGTCATCGCCGCCATGCCGGTCGCCATCGTCCGGCACGATTCGGCCCCTTCGAGCAGGGCGATACGCTGTTCCAGCATCTCGACCGTCGGGTTCTGAAGCCGGGAGTACGTCATGCCGGCCTGTTCGCCGGCAAACCGCGCCGCGGCATCGCCCGCACAGTCATAGGCGTAGCCCGACGTCAGGAACAACGCCTCCGACGTTTCGCCATATTCGCTACGCGCCGTGCCGCCCCGCACCGCGAGGGTGGCGGGACGCCAATTGGCGGTGATCGATCGATCCTGTCCGGTCTTGCGCTTCATGCCGATGCCTTTGCGCGTTCGGCGCGCGGATTTCCAGAGGGGAGTGGCGTCGGGGTTCGTTTGAGAACGCGCGGAAATGCGCGCGTCTGGGGCGGCACCGGCCCGCTCCCCCACCCGGCCACCCATCAGGATACCGTGTGGGTGGCCGGGTGGGGGAGCGGGCCGGTGCCGCGAAACGCGCGATCAGCGCGTTTCCAACCAGACAATTACGCCGCCAGTGCCTCCAGCGCCTCGTTCGCCAGCATCCACTTCGCTTCGGCCGCGTCGATCTCGGTATCGAGGCTGGCGCGGCGCTTCATCAACTGCGCCATCGTCAGCCGGGCCAGCGCGGGCGACGCCTGTCCGGCCATCGCCGCGTCCAGCGCGTCGCGCTGTTCGGTCAGCTTGGCGAGGTCGCGCTCGATCGCCTGTGCGTCCTTCTTCAACACCTGCGCCCTTTCGCGGGCTTCGGCGGCGGCCTTGCGGTCGTCCTTCTTGTTGGCCTTTTTCTGCTTTTCCTTGGCCGAGTTGCCGAGGATGAGCTGGATATAATCGTCGATCGATCCGTCGAATTCCTTCGCCGTGCCGTCGTCGACCAATACCAGCCGGTCGGCGGTCGCCTCCAGCATGTGGCGGTCGTGGCTGACCAGCAGGACGCAGCCGGTATAGGCGTTGAGCGCCTGTACCAGCGCCTCGCGCGCATCGACGTCGAGGTGGTTGGTCGGTTCGTCGAGGATCAGCATGTGCGGCGCGTCGCGGGTGATGAGCGCCAGCGCAAGCCGCGCGCGCTCGCCGCCCGACAGCTTGCCGACCAGCGTCACCGCCTTGTCGCCCGAAAAGCCGAACCGCCCCAGTTGCGCTCGCACCGCCCCCGGCGTCGCGCCCTTCATCTGGCGCGTCATATGCTCCAGCGGCGTGTCGTCGGTGCTGAGTTCCTCCACCTGATACTGGGTGAAATATCCGACCTTCATCTTGCCCGCGGCATTCATGTCGCCGTCCATCGGCGCAAGCTGTGCCGCCAGCAGCCGGGCCAGCGTCGTCTTGCCGTTGCCGTTACGGCCCAGCAGCGCGATCCGGTCTTCGGGATCGATCCGCAGGTTCAGCCGCTTCAGGATCGGCGTGTCGCCATAGCCGACACTGGCCATGTCGAGCGTGATGAGCGGCGGGCGCAGTTCGCCGGGATCGGGAAAGTCGAACGACAGGCTGGGGTCTTCGGCCATCGCCGCGATCGGCTTCATCTTGGCGAGGATCTTCATCCGCGACTGGGCCTGTTTCGCGGTCGAGGCGCGGGCCGAGTTCTTGGCGACATATTCCTGCAGCTTGGCACGCTGCGTCGCCTGATTGGCGCGGGCCGATTCGATCTGCGCCAGCCGTTCGGCGCGCTGCTTCTCGAACGCATCGTATCCGCCGGGATACAGCGTGATCTTGCCCTGATGCAGGTGCAGGATGTGATCGACGACGTTGTTCAGGAAATCGCGTTCGTGGCTGACGACGACGATCGTCGCCTTATATCCTTTCAGGAAGTCCTCCAGCCACATCACCGCTTCGAGGTCGAGGTGGTTCGACGGTTCGTCGAGCAGCAGCACGTCGGGCTGGCTGAACAACAGCGCGGCCAGCGCGACGCGCATCCGCCACCCGCCCGAATAGCTTTCGAGTGCGCGGCCCTGCATCTCCTCGTCGAAGCCCAGCCCGACAAGGATGCGGGCGGCCCGCGCGGGCGCGCCATAGGCGTCGATCGCCAGCAGCCGTTCGTGGATATCGCCCAGCCGGTCGGGATCGGTCACGGTTTCGGCATCGTGCATCAACCGCGCCCGCTCGACATCGGCTTCCAGCACCGTCTCGAACGGCGTCGCCACGCCCGCCGGTGCTTCCTGCGCCACATAGCCCAGCCGCGACCCGCGCGGCATTTCCGCCGTGCCGTTATCGGGTTCGAGCATCCCGGCGATCACGCGCACCAGCGTCGACTTGCCCGCACCATTGCGCCCGATCAGCCCGACGCGGCTGCCCGGCGGCAGCGCCGCGCTGGCATTGTCGAGGATCGTCCGCCCGCCCAGGCGCACCGTGATACCGTTCAGATTCAGCATGGCGCCGCCCGTAGCAGTTTTCGCTGCGTTTGCGAAGGGCGGGGGTTCGTGATGACGGATGGCGGCATCGGTTGAAGTGGCGGCCACTCAAACCGAAGCCGCACTCCTGTGCAGGAGAAAGACGGCATGCCTTCCTCAATCCCCGTACCCCGGCGGGGGCCGGGGTCCAGCTTGGCGAAGGTTCGTACTGAAATACGAAGGCCATCGCATCAACGCGCAGGCAAAGGCGGTCGGTCGTCTAACACCTGATAGCGGAGGCGTAGAGTCGCCTTCAAAGCCCGGCTGGGTGGTCGGAAAGCCAATCAGGCCATTCAGCTTTAAGCTGGTCCACGGCGTCCCACGAGGTTGGAAATAGATCGAAGCCGCCATCGTAGGGCGCGAAGACTGCGCCGTTGTCGCACCTCATCCAGATTGCACGCCGTGGTTCATCATTCGCTATAGACAGCAACTTGGCATCGTGCGTCCCCGCCCGCCAGCATTCCCGGCTGGCATAGAAGCTCCATACGGGCTCATCAGGATCGTCGGTTTCAGTCGCGGTCAGCACTACTTCGTTTGATGCAGAGGCATCACCGGCGTCGGTCTCAACCACCCAACAATATTGATCAACTCCAAGCAATTTTTCACTGAGAGCCTGTGCGCGCGAAAGGATGATGTTCCGTTCTGCTTGATCGTCTGCGTATCGCTTGGAACCGGGGAGTCCATGAAAGCGAACCCAAGGCGTGTCCGCGCAGCGACGGAGCGCCCATCCGAGCGGCAGGCAGGTCGGATGATACCGTGCCCAATCGCGTCGGAATTCTGCGGCGGTGGCGTTGTCTTGGGTCATTGCCGTTATCTACATCGAGCGTCGGCTTTCCGCGAGCGTGATGCGAATATCCGATGCTCGCGCCGGAACATCGCGCTGATCGAAACAGCCACCGAACAGCAGCCACGCGACCAACCCGGCCCCCTACCCAAACAACCCCCGCAACTCGCCCTTCAAAATCTTCCCGTTCGCATTCCTCGGCAGCACGGTGTCGAAGAACCGCACCGCCACCGGCACCTTGAACGCCGCCAGCCGCGCGCGGACGAACTCCTGCAATTCGGCTTCGGTCGCGGTGCAACCGGGGCAGAGATGGACGACCGCCGCCGGTTCCTCGCCCAGAATGCGGTGCGGGATGCCGACCAGCGCGGCGTCGGTGACGGCGGGATGGGCATAGAGCACGTCCTCCACCTCGATCGAATAGATATTCTCGCCGCCGCGAATGATGATGTCCTTGGCCCGGTCGACGATGGTGCAGAAGCCTTCGTCGTCCAGCCGCGCGAGGTCGCCGGTGCGCACCCATCCGTCGACGAATGTTTCGGCGGTGGCATCGGGCTTGTTCCAATATCCCTTCACGATCATCGGCCCGCGCGCCCATAGTTCGCCGACCTCGCCCACCGGCTGTTCGTGCGTGCCGTCCAGCCCCATGATCTTCAGGTCGGCGACCGGGACCGGCGCACCGCAACTGGTCGGGCGGTTCAGATAATCCTCGCCGATATGCTGGGTGACGGTCGCCATCGTTTCCGTCATGCCCCAGCCATTGGCGGGCAGCGCGCCGAATTCGGCATGGATGCGCTTCACCAGATCGGGCGCGGACGGCGCGCCGCCATAGCTGATCGTCTCCAGCGACGAGAGGTCGTGGTTCGCGCGATCGGGATGTTCCAGCAGCTGCCACGCGATCGTCGGCACGCCGCCGGTCAACTGCACCCGCTCCCGCTCGATCAGGCGCAGCGCCTCGCCCGCGTCCCATTTCCGCATGAACACCATCGTACTGCCGCTCGCCATCGATCCCATCAGCGATGCGCTGCACGCGGTGACGTGGAACAGCGGGATGACCAGCAGGCCGACCGTCGGCACCGGGGCGGGCGGCGGGGCCTCCCCCCGGCGCAGCATCGCCCGCGCCGCGACATAGGCCGACGACAGGATGTTGGTCGACAGGTTGCGATGCGTGCCCAGCGCGCCCTTGGGATGGCCGGTCGTGCCGCTGGTATAGAAGATCGTGGCATCGTCGTCGGGATCGATCGCCACGTCGGGGAACGGCGTATCGGGCAGGTCGGCATAGCCCGCGCATTCGCCGATCGCATCCTCGATCCGTCCGGCGATACCGCCCAGCGGCGTGCGCGCCCGCGCGACCAGCACCTGCTCCAATGCGGGCATCGCGGCATAGCCGTCGCCGATCCGGTCATGCCGCTGGCGATCGACGATCAGCACCTTCGCGCCCGAATCGTTGATGCCGTATGTCAGTTCGGGCGTCGTCCACCACGCGTTGAGCGGCACGCAGATCGCCCCGATGCTGACGATCGCGAAGAAGGCGACCGGCCATTCGGGAATGTTGCGCATGGCCAATGCCACCCGGTCGCCCTTCGCCACGCCCAGCGCGCGCAGGTGCCGGGCGAGCGTGACGATCGCGCGATACTGCCCCTCGAACGTCACGCGCTGATCTTCGTGGATCGTCGCCAGTCGATCGCCATGCGTGCGCGAGAATTGTACCAGCAGGCCGAGATGCGGCGGCGCGTTCTTCCATGTCCGGGTGGGGACGCCGCCGATCGTGACCTCTTCCATCTCGAACGGCGCGCCCGGCGCGGTCAGCATCGCGCGGATCGCATCCATCGACAGCTTCGGCCAGTCGGCGGGCAGGTCCGGCAAGTCGCCCGGCGTTGCCGGATGGTCGTCCGATTGGGGAATCATCGTTTCGGTCGCCAGCACGATACCACTCCTGAAACCAGGGCCTAGAATATCGGGTTTGCCGCTCTGGCCCTTTTCTGTGAACAGAGTTATTGATTACCGGGAGCCGAAAGGCAATAGAAGGCGCACGATCCCGCATCGGTTTAGAACAGCGGGTATGTCGAATCATGGAGAGAGAGCCGCAATGTCCGTAACCACCCGACGCGATGGCGACATCCTGATCGCGACCGCCGACAACCCGCCGGTCAACGCGCTGGGCGCATCGGTGCGGCTGGGGCTGAAAGCCGCGATCGAGGAAGCGGCCGGGGACGATTCGGTCAAGGCCGTCGTGATCGCCTGTGCCGGAAAGACGTTCTTCGCCGGGGCCGACATCACCGAATTCGGCAAGCCGCCGGTCGAACCGCTGCTCCCGCAACTGACCGACATGATCGAGGCGTCGGAAAAGCCGGTGATCGCGGCGATCCACGGCACCGCGCTGGGCGGCGGATGCGAGGTCGCGATCGCCAGCCATTACCGCATCGCCGTGCCGGGCGCGAAGCTGGGCACGCCCGAGGTCAAGCTGGGCCTGTTGCCCGGCGCGGGGGGCACGCAGCGCCTGCCGCGTCTGGCCGGTATCGCCACCGCACTGGAACTGGTGGCAAAGGGCGATCCGATCTCCGCGACCACGGCGCATCAGGCCGGAATCGTCGATCGTCTTGCGGGCGAGAACAGCCTGCTCGACGACGCGATCGCCTTTGCCAACGAGGTTGCGGCCGCGCGTCCCCTGCCCCGCGCGTCCGAACGTCCGCTGTCGCCCGATCGGCAAGCGGTGGCCGCGTTCGAGAAGGCGAATGCGCGCCGCTTCCGCGGGTTCGATGCACCCGCCGCCAACATCGCCTGCGTCGTGAAGGCGAGCGAGACCCCCTATGCCGAGGGGGTGCAGTTCGAGCGCGAGCAGTTCATGAAGCTGATCTTCGGCGTCCAGTCGGCGGCGCAGCGCCATATCTTCTTCGCCGAGCGCAAGGCATCGAAGATCGACGGTATCGCCGATGACATCGCGCTGCGCCCGATCGCAAAGGTCGGCGTGATCGGCGCGGGAACGATGGGCGGCGGGATCGCGATGAACTTCCTGTCCGCCGGGGTGCCGGTGACGATCGTCGAGATGCAGCAGGACGCGCTGGATCGCGGCACCGCGACCATCCGCCGCAATTACGAAGCGACCGCCGCCAAGGGGCGGATGACCCCGGAACAGGTCGAAGGCGCGATGGCGCTGCTCACCCCGACGCTCGGCCTCGACACTCTCGCCGACTGCGATCTGGTGATCGAGGCGGTGTATGAGGAAATGGGCGTCAAGCAGGACATTTTCGGCAAGCTGGACACGATCTGCAAACCCGGTGCGATCCTCGCGTCCAATACCAGCTATCTCGACATCGATGTGATCGCCGCCGCGACCAACCGGCCGCAGGACGTGCTGGGGATGCACTTCTTCTCCCCCGCCAACGTGATGAAATTGCTGGAGGTCGTGCGCGGCGACAAGACGGCCGACGATGTGCTGGCGACGGTGATGGCGCTGTCGAAAAAAATCCGCAAGGTCGCGGTCGTGGCGGGCGTGTGTCACGGCTTCATCGGCAACCGGATGCTGATGCCGCGTCAGGTGGAAGCGATGAAGCTGCTGCTCGAAGGGGCCACCCCCGAACAGGTCGACCGGGTGCATGTCGAATTCGGGATGCCGATGGGACCGTTCCAGATGGCCGATCTGGCCGGGGTCGATATCGGGTGGCATCGCGACCCGACCCGGATCGAAAATATCCGCGACGCGCTGGCCGCCGAGGACCGCTGGGGCCAGAAGAAGGGCGCCGGCTTCTACGACTATGATGCGAAGCGCAATCCGTCGCCGTCGCCGCGCGTGGCGGAGATCATCGCCGAGTTCCGCGAGCGTACCGGCACGCCGCAACACGACGTGACCGATCAGGAGATCGTCGAGCGCACGCTGTACCCGATGGTCAACGAAGGCGCGCTGATCCTTGCCGAGGGCAAGGCGCAGCGGGCGTCGGACATCGATGTGGTGTGGATCTATGGCTATGGCTGGCCGGTCTATCGCGGCGGGCCGATGTTCTGGGCCGATATCGAAGGCGCGAAGAAGATCGTCGCCGGTCTCGACAGACACGGCTTCGACGTCGCGCCGCTGCTCCGCGAAAAGGCGGAGAACGGCGGCCGGTTCAACTGAGGCCCCTCGACCGGACATCAGGAGGATGCCCGGAAAATCTCCGTTCGTGCCGAGCGAAGTCGAGGTACGGCCCGGAGCGCAGGTGTCTCGACTTCGCTCGACACGAACGGCTGGATAAGAACATTGCTCAGCTCCACCTGTCCGTCAGACTGTAAGAGTCCGTTTGGAAATACGCTGAAGGCGTATTTCGGCGGTTCCGGCCCGCTCCCCC
>Ga0308159_1000320_pt1 | contig 132045 bp, 121 predicted proteins | sample PhyCR1_FD_201040 | JGI IMG/M metagenome (GOLD analysis project Ga0308159, IMG submission 201040) | Phyllosphere microbial communities from UC Gill Tract Community Farm, Albany, California, United States - DLSLC.R1 | ecosystem: Host-associated > Plants > Phyllosphere > Unclassified | place...
GATCAAACTCTTCAATTAAAAGTTCGATTTGCTGAAACAAGTTCAGCGGTGCTCATCTGTAAAACGTCATAATGAATTTCATTATGTGTTCACTCGTGAGGCTTGATATTTATTACGTCCGGAGACGCTGATATCAATCCTGCGAGTGCCCACACAGATTGTCTGATAAATTGTTAAAGAGCGTTGCGAGCAGTGCCGAAGCTTCCTGTCGCGAGGTGGCGTATATTACGCTTTCCTCCTTCGGAGTCAACTTCTTTTTGAGAAGTTTTTTCCGGCGGTTCAGATGCTTCCTGAACCTCTCAACACGTTGGCCTGTAAGCCGTTGTTCCGTGTCAGTGGAGGCGCATTATAGGGAATTTCTTGAGGCTGACAAGGGCAAATCGCAAAAAACTTTTCGAGTGCTGTTTTTTTACCCGAAACACCTTTAAAGAGCCAGTTTTTCGAGCCTTTCGAAGCCATAACGCCGTAAAACGGGCATTAATTGCACAGCCTGTTCAGTAATATCCATACAGAAAGCGATATTGTCGTCCGCAGAAACGGCACGCGGGGATACATTTTCCAGCAGCCAGACGGTGCGTCGCGCAATCGCCGCGCCAGAATCAATTAAACGCGTCCCTTCCGGCAGTACCTGTTGCAGCTCTTCACTAATAAGAGGGAAGTGGGTACAGCCCAGCACCACCGTATCCGGTGGCTCCTGCATCCGCAGCCACGGCTGCAGAATGCGCTTCACATCTTCTATTGCTACCGGCTGCCCGTGCAGTTTTGCTTCCGCCAGCGCCACCAGCTCTGCCGAACCGATCATCTCCGTTTTGCATTCGCTGCCGAAACGCGCCACCAGCTCATGGGTATAAGGGCGTTTAACGGTGCCGCGCGTTGCCAGCAGGCCAACAACACCGTTACGCGTCAGGCGTGCAGCAGGTTTAATGGCGGGTACTACGCCCACCACCGGAAATTCAAAGCGTGCGCGCAGGGCTGGCAGGGTCACGGTGCTTGCCGAGTTACAGGCGATAACCACTAACGCAAGAGGATAGAGGCGGGTGACCGCTTCAACGATAGCGAGCACGCGCTCGACGATAAACTCTTCCGACTTCTCACCATAAGGAAAGGCAACGTTGTCGAAAGCGTAGAGATAATGGAGATCCGGCAGCAATTTGCGGATCTCATCATAGACTGAAAGCCCACCGACGCCGGAGTCAAACACCAGCACGGTGGGGCGTTCTTTAGAAGTTGTAGCTGCCGCTGAGGTAGTATTCCCGTCCAGGGGTTTCATAACCATACGCTGTCTCGTAATCTTTATCGAACAGGTTGGCAATTCTACCACGAACGGTGAGATGGGATGTGACCGGATACGAAACTGCAAGATCCCACAGGCTGACGCCGCCCATTTTTACACGCGGGCTTGGAGAAACGCTGTAGTCGGTATCATAGCGCTGACCGAGATACTGATAGCTCAGGGACCAGTCAAACTCCGCCACGGCCCAGTCCAGCTGATATTTAACCTGCTGTTTAGCACGGCGCGCCAGCACTTCATTGGTCACGGCATTACGCGGATCAAGATAGTCGTAAGATAGGGTATGCGCCAGTGGACCGGTATCAAAGGACGCCGTCGCCTCCACACCTTTAATACGCGCTTTCTTAATATTGCTGTAATGCGAGGTGGAATCGAAATCGATCAAATCATCGATATCGTTACGATAGCCGGAAAAACGCCAGTTTACCGGCCCGGTTAACCCTTCAAAGCCCCCTTCCCACTGCTTGCTTTTCTCAGGCTGCAGATCGCGATTACCGTAGCTTTCGCTGTAAACCTGATTGAGGTTAGGAGCCTTAAAGGCAGTACCGTAGGAAGCAAATACGCTGTAGCCGTCGACAAACTCCCAGGCCGCGCTGCTCTGCCAGGTGTTATGCCAGCCAAAAGCATTATTGTCATCGCCGCGCACCGCGCCTTCCAGCGTCACGCTACCCAGTTTCTGCTGCGTGGTGGCGTAGATGCCGGTGTTACGCTGCTCCTGGCCCGCCGCAACATAATTAGTGCCAGGTTCTGATGTCTGCTTCTGCCAGTCAACGCCGCCGCTAACCGTACCATAACCGGCCGCCAGCGTATTACCCCACTGCAAGTTGTATTGCTGCACATCATCTAACGTCGAGGCCGGGCCATAGCGCCCTTTTGACGGGTCAAAGTTGAGGTCTTTCGTGTGGCTGTAGCTGGCAATCAGCTGAGAGGAGTAGATCCCGCGGTTGAAACGCAGCCCGGTATCCCAGCTCTGGCTATAGAGCTGACGGGTATCCGGCATGCCCAATAAAGCGAAGGTGGCATTGTCATAGACCAGTGAACCATCATAGTCAGAGCGGTTGTCAAAGCCGTAACCACGGAAGAATCCGCTGAACTCGTCATTAAACTGATGATCCACGTTACCGTAAAGGGATTTACTCATAAAGCCATCGCGATCCGGCTGGGCAGGGTCACCGAATGCATTCGGGTATCCAGCCACCACATCATACCCTTTGGTATAGGTGTAGCTGCCGGCCAGCGTCACCAGGGTATTTTCTCCCAGGCGCTGCTGCGTGGAACCGTCATAGGACTGATAGCCATTTGAACCGATACCGGCGTTCAGCGTGGTACCCGGCTTATCACGTCCGGTAATGATATTAATCACGCCACCAATCGCGTCCGAGCCATAGACTGCTGAGCGCGCCCCGCGCACATATTCAATGCGCTGAACCAGGGAAACCGGGATCTGGCTTAGGTCGGACGCACCGCTAATGCCCGCCTGATTCAGGCGAATACCATCAATCAGCACCAGCACGTGGTTAGAGTTGGTTCCGCGGATAAACAGCGAGCTTTGCTGGCCCATTCCGCCGTTTTGAGCGATATCGACGCCGGGCAAGCGGCGCATCACATCCGTCAGCGTTTTCGACTGCCAGCGGTCGATCTGCTCTTTTGTGACGACCGTCGTGGGTGCCAGCACGGAAGAGACGGGTTGTGCAAAACGATTCGCCGTCACCACCTGCGTCTCTTCATTACTGACTTGTGCAAAGCCGTTTTGCGCCCAGAGGGAAATCGCCGTAGCGCTAAACGCCAGCAGCGTGTTTTTTGTTGTTATCATGACCAAGCATCCAATAGAAGTGCAGGATGCCGCAGGCATACGATCGATAGCACGCGATGATCGTAAGAAATGCGACGTTAACCCGGCAGGTCTTCGGGCTCAGAATCGTTAGGTGGCAATGACTTCCCGTCCTGAGACAGTGTCTGCGTTACGCTATTGTCACGACATTCTTTACCGCTGCGCGTCAGCTCCAGATTTGCACTGGATTCCCTTTTAACTCGAGGGGAGGCCGGAGCCGCAGTTTAAGTTCAATAAAATTAGAAATCCAGATATCCAGACATCCATACATCCATAAATGACGATTTTTGCACAATACTGGACATGAGTTAAAGAATCCCTACAATCGCCCGGCTATCACCGCCAAATATTCAGGAATAACCATGACGCCCGAACAGCTGCCTATTGAACAATACGATGACCAACTCGCCGAGAAAGTGACACGTCTGACGTCGATGATGTCCGTGTTTAACGCTCCCGAAGTCGAAGTCTTCCGTTCACCGGTGAGCCACTATCGGATGCGCGCCGAATTCCGCGTCTGGCATGACGGTGATGACCTCTACCACATCATTTTCGATCAGGAGACGCGCGATCGCATCCGCGTCGACAGCTTCCCGGCAGCCAGCGAGCTGATTAACCGCCTGATGCCGCGCCTGATTGCCGCTGCCCGAGAGCAGCACGTTCTGCGCTTTAAGCTGTTCCAGATTGACTATCTGTCAACGGTCAGCGGCCAGATCGTGGTCTCCCTGCTGTATCACCGCAAGCTGGATGAAGAGTGGCAGCAGGCCGCCAGCGCTCTGCGCGACGCGCTGCGTGCCGAAGGGTTTGATCTGCATCTGATTGGCCGCGCCACCAAGACTAAAATCTGCCTCGACCGCGACTATGTCGACGAGCGTCTGACTATCGACGGGCGCGAGATGATCTACCGCCAGGTGGAGAACAGCTTCACTCAGCCGAATGCGGCAATGAATGTGCAGATGCTGGAGTGGGCGCTGGATACCACGCGCAATTCAAGCGGTGACCTGCTGGAGCTGTACTGCGGCAATGGCAACTTCTCACTGGCGCTGGCGCGCAACTTCCGTCGGGTGCTGGCGACCGAGATCGCCAAGCCTTCCGTCGCCTCTGCGCAGTACAATATCGCGGTGAACCAGATCGATAACGTGCAGATCATTCGCATGGCGGCAGAAGAGTTTACCCAGGCGATGAACGGCGAGAGGAGTTTCAGAAGGTTGGAAGGGATCGATCTGACCAGCTACGAGTGCGAAACCATCTTCGTCGATCCACCGCGCAGCGGTCTGGATGAAGAAACGGTGAAGATGGTGCAGGCTTATCCACGCATCCTTTATATCTCCTGCAACCCGCAGACGCTGTGCGATAACCTCGCCACGCTGTCGGCTACCCATGAGGTTACGCGCCTGGCGCTGTTCGACCAGTTCCCGTATACCCATCATATGGAGTGCGGCGTGCTATTGACTCGCCGCTGATCAATGATTGTCGGGCGACGCCTGTCGCCCGGCTGTATTCAGCTGACTTTACGTGCTCGCCACTTCATCGCGATCCAGAACACCACCACCACCATCAGCACGGTCGGCACAAAATTCGAACCGATATCAGGGTATTCCGCCCGCACCATTGCGCTATACAGCAGAATACCAAGCAGGAAAAACGCAGCGGCCAGCGAAGGCATCCCGTCCGGCATCGCACGGTTCAGATAGCGCTGATGCAGGCACCAGGCAGCAAGGCACAGGGTGATGAGCGGGAAGATAGAAAATGGTACCAGTGAACTGAACAGTACCGAAAATGAACCGTTGAGTGAAAGCCCGGCAATAAAGGTCAGCAGTAGCGTTCCCTTGTCCCGGCTCGTAGCTAAATTCATGTCACCACCCTTTTAGTCTTTGGATTCCAGCGTCACCGCCAGCCTCTCCTGTTCACGACGATACCAGTAGTACGCCCCTTTCGAGATCATACGCAGCTGCAGCACCAGTCGTTCTTCCAGCTGGCGGCGCTGTTCGGCGTCAATATCCAGCGCTTCCGCACCGGCATTAAACACAATAATGACCATCGCTTCCGCCTGCGCTTCAGTAAAGCTGCGCGGCATGCGGTTTTCTATTTCCAGATAGTCGGCCAGTTCGGCGATAAAGTGCTGAATTTCACGCGCCACCGCAGCACGAAATGCAGCGGAGGTTCCTGAACGTTCACGCAGTAACAGGCGAAAGGCATTCGGGTTATCGCCGATAAATTCCATAAAGGTGGAGACGGAAGTGCGGATCACGCTGCCACCTTTGGCAATACGCTGACGCGCCTGGCGCATCAACTGACGCAACATCAGGCCGCTCTCATCCACCATGGTCAGCCCTAATTCATCTACATCACGAAAGTGACGATAAAATGACGTTGGGGCGATACCGGCTTCGCGGGCAACTTCCCTCAGGCTAAGGCTGGCGAAACTCCGCTCGGCGCTTAATTGACTAAACGCCGCTTCGATAAGTGTACGCCGTGTACGTTCTTTTTGCTGCGCTCTGACGCCCATATTAGTGCCTGTTTTGACTGCAAGGGGGCACTATAGCAAAAATTTCAGCGTACAGTGGGTCAAACTTTGTGAACGCCTGTTAACCCTGTAATTTGGCAATTGATGGCAAAAAATACGGTTAGAATTGGGAACTGCGCGCTGAGATGTTAGAATCTCGTTGTAAAATTGTATAAGAAATAGGACGTATTGGTATGCAACAGTCTTATGATTACGACGCCATTGTTATTGGTTCCGGTCCGGGCGGTGAAGGTGCCGCAATGGGGCTGGTGAAACAGGGAGCGCGCATTGCCGTTATCGAGCGTTACCACAATATCGGCGGCGGGTGTACACACTGGGGAACCATCCCTTCGAAAGCGCTGCGCCACGCCGTCAGCCGCATTATCGAGTTTAACCAGAACCCACTGTATAGCGACCACACACGTCTTCTGCGTTCTTCTTTTGCCGACATTCTGAATCACACCGAAAACGTTATCAGCCAGCAAACCCGCATGCGTCAGGGTTTCTACGAGCGTAATCACTGTGAGCTGTTCCAGGGTGATGCACGTTTTGTTGATGCCAACACCATCGAAGTTGAAAGCCATGACGGCACGATCGAACGCCTGACCGCCAGCAAATTCGTTATCGCCTGCGGTTCACGCCCTTACCATCCGCCGGATGTCGATTTTGCCCATCCACGCATCTACGACAGCGACTCCATCCTCAACCTGCACCACGAACCGGGCCATGTGATTATCTATGGGGCCGGAGTGATCGGCTGTGAGTACGCGTCCATTTTCCGTGGCCTGTCGGTCAAGGTTGACCTGATCAACACCCGCGACCGCCTGCTGGCGTTCCTCGATCAGGAGATGTCAGACTCGCTTTCCTATCACTTCTGGAACAATGGCGTGGTTATTCGCCATAACGAAGAGTTTGAGAAAATTGAAGGGGTGGCAGATGGCGTGATTATGCATCTGAAGTCCGGCAAAAAATTGAAAGCCGACTGCCTGCTGTACGCCAATGGCCGTACCGGTAACACCGACTCACTGTCGCTGGAAAACGTCGGTCTGGAAGCGGATGGTCGTGGTCTGTTGAAGGTTAACAGCATGTACCAGACGGCACAGCCGCATATCTACGCGGTGGGGGATGTGATTGGTTACCCAAGCCTGGCGTCTGCCGCCTACGATCAGGGCCGTATTGCTGCCCAGGCGATGGTAAAAGGCGAAGCGACCGCACACCTGATTGAAGATATCCCGACCGGTATCTATACCATCCCGGAAATCAGCTCCGTCGGTAAAACCGAGCAGCAGCTGACGGCGATGAAGGTGCCTTACGAAGTGGGCCGTGCGCAGTTTAAACACCTGGCGCGTGCGCAGATCGTTGGGATGAACGTCGGTAGCCTGAAAATTCTGTTCCACCGCGAGACCAAAGAGATCCTCGGCATTCACTGCTTCGGCGAGCGTGCTGCGGAGATCATTCACATCGGTCAGGCGATTATGGAGCAGAAAAACGGTGGCAACACGATTGAGTACTTCGTGAATACCACCTTTAACTACCCGACAATGGCGGAAGCCTACCGGGTGGCGGCGCTAAACGGCTTAAACCGCCTGTTTTAACGCACCGCTGCTCATCACGCCCTGCATATGTTCACGGATCGCCTCTGCCAGCTGCTCATAGCGGCCGCGCAGAGGTGAACCCGGGCGATACACTAACGCGATGGTGCGCTGTGGAACCGGCTTATAACAGTCGAGGTAACACACCCCATCGCGCACTCTCTCCTTCGGCACCGCCAGCGATGGCAACAGCGTAATTCCGCTGCCTGCCGCCACCATATTACGCAGCGTTTCCAGACTGGTTGCGCGGAAGTGCATATCTTCATCGGCACCCGCCTGGAAGCAGAAGCCCATCGCCTGATCGCGCAGGCAGTGTCCATCTTCCAGCATCAGCAGCTTCTCACCGGCCAGATCCGACATCGGCACGCGATCGCGCTCATGCCATGGATGATCGGCATAGATCGCCAGCTTCATCGGTTCGTCAAACAGCGGGACTTCAATAAACGCTTCCGACTCTTTCACCAGCGCCAGAATGGCACAGTCCAGCTTGCCGCTGTCGAGCTGCGCCAGCAGCTGCTGAGTCTGCGCTTCGTGCAGATACATCTCCAGCTTCGGGAAGGTCTGATGCAGCGAAGGAATAATCTGCGGCAGCAGATACGGGCCAACGGTTGGGATCAGGCCGATATGCAGCGGGCCGGACATCGCCTCGCCCTGCTGGCTGGCCATCTCTTTCAGCACTTTCACTTCGCGCAGTACGGTACGCGCCTGATCCACTAGCAGCAGCCCGGCCTGGGTGAATAACACTTTGCGGCTGGTGCGCTCCAGCAGCATCACGCCCAGCTCATCTTCCAGCTTGCGGATCTGCCCGCTCAGCGTTGGCTGGCTGACGTGGCAGGCATCGGCGGCACGGCGAAAATGGCGATGTTCTGCCAGCGAAACCAGATACTCCAGATCACGAATGTTCATCTCAATCCTCTATTCCACGATAGCCCGTGACGATAGATAGCATAGCAACCAACGATTATCCCTATCAAGCCTGAATGATAATAATGTGCCCCTGCCGAATTAAAGCAGCCTTATACGTTTATTAAGAGGTCTTTTATGTTTGCAAGTCAGGAAGGTAAATCAATCCCGCAGGTCACTTTTCACACGCGTCAGGGCGATAGCTGGGTCGACGTCACCACTGATGAGCTGTTTAAAGATAAAACGGTGATCGTCTTTTCACTGCCGGGCGCATTTACCCCAACCTGCTCCTCCAGCCATCTGCCGCGCTACAACGAGCTGTCCGACGTGTTCAAAAAACATGGCGTGGACAGCATCCTGTGCGTGTCGGTCAATGACACCTTTGTGATGAACGCCTGGAAAGCCGATCAGCGCGCCGGGAATATCACCTTTATTCCCGATGGCAACGGGGATTTCACCCGCGGCATGGAGATGCTGGTAGAGAAAGCCGACCTTGGCTTTGGTCCGCGCTCATGGCGCTACTCAATGCTGGTGCGCAACGGCGTGGTAGAGAAGATGTTTGTCGAACCAAACAAGCCGGGCGACCCGTTTGAAGTGTCCGACGCGGATACCATGCTGCGCTATGTTGCGCCGGAATATAAGGTGCAGGAGTCCGTTTCCCTGTTCAGCAAGCCGGGCTGCCCGTTCTGCGCCAAGGCCAAACAGATGCTGATCGACCGTGGGATCCAGTTTGAAGAGATCGTGCTGGGCCAGGATGCGACCACCGTCAGCCTGCGTGCCGTTAGCGGCCGCTCCACCGTGCCACAGGTGTTTATCGGCGGGCGCCACATCGGCGGCAGCGATGATTTAGAGCAGTTCTTCGCGGCGTAAAAAAAAAAGGGGATGGGCATGCCCATCCCCTACAACTTTACCCAGGGCTCGGACTTGCCGACCCACAACGCGATTACGCCAGACGCTGCTTCGCGGCGGTAATCGCTGTCGATACCTGATGCGGTGAGACGCCGCCTTGCGCATTACGCTTGTCGAGGCAGGATTGCAGCGACAGGATCGGGTAAACATCCTCGCCAATCACGCTGCTGAACTTCTGCAAATCAGATAACTTCAGTGCTTCCAGCCCCACGCCCTGCTTGATCGCTTCCACCACGGTTTCACCGACAATATGGTGCGCTTCACGGAACGGTACGCCTTTGGCGACCAGATAATCCGCCAGCTCGGTGGAGTTAGCATAGCCCTGCTCGGCCGCTTCCTGGCAGCGCGGACGTTTCACCTGAATGCCATCCAGCACCAGCGCCGCCATATGCAGACAGTCAGACCAGGTATCGAGCGCGTCGAACAGCCCTTCTTTGTCTTCCTGCATATCTTTGTTGTACGCCAGCGGCAGGCCTTTCAGCGTCATGCTCATCGCGGTCAGGGCACCCTGCACGCGGCCCACTTTGCCACGGATCAGCTCCAGCGCGTCCGGGTTTTTCTTCTGCGGCATTAGCGACGAGCCGGAAGTCACTTTATCAGACAGCTCAACAAAGCCCGCCTCACCGGTATTGAAGAAGATCAGATCTTCGGCGAAGCGCGACAGGTGCACCATACCGATAGACGCATCGGACAGCAGCTCCAGCACGTGATCGCGGTCAGAAACGGTATCGAGGCTGTTGCGGGTGGCCGAGGCAAAGCCTAACCAGCCGGCCAGCTGCTCGCGGTCGATTTCATAGGCGGTTCCTGCCAGTGCGCCGCAGCCCAGCGGGCTGACGTCAAGGCGCTTTAACGTGTCCTGCAGGCGGCTTTCGTCGCGCGCCAGCATCTCAACATAGGCCAGGCACCAGTGTGCAAACGTCACCGGCTGGGCGCGCTGCAGGTGGGTATAACCCGGCATCACCGCGTCCTGATTGGCTTCCGCGGTGGCGATTAGCGCCTGCTGGAACTGGCGCGTGGCGATCAGCAGCTCGCTGACCTGCGCCTTACACCACAGTTTCAGGTCGGTCGCGACCTGGTCGTTACGGCTACGGCCGGTGTGGAGTTTTTTGCCCAGCGAACCGACTTTGTCGATCAGCTTGCCTTCCACCCAGCTGTGAATATCTTCGGCGTCACTTTCCAGAATCTGCTGTGGGTTCGCGCGCACCTCTTCCAAAAGAACATTCAGCGCGCCTTCCAGCTGCTGCTGTTCTTCTGCGGTTAAAACATTGACGGTCACCAGCGCTTTGGACCAGGCAACGGAACCAGTGATGTCCTGCTCTGCCAGACGATAGTCGAAGCGCAGTGAGTCATTGAATAACTTGAAACGTTGATCTGCAGCCTGCGTAAACCGTCCACCCCAAAGTGCCATGATGCGTACTCCCTTCAAATAATGTAATAAGGGCGGCACATGTGCCGCCCCTACGAATGCCTGTAGGGGCGAGTTACCTCGCCCGAAATATTACTTCTTCTCGTTCAGCGCGCGGATGCGTGAAGAGAGCGAGAACAGACGGATAAAGCCGCCCGCGTGACGGTGATCGTACACTTCGTCTTCGCCGAAGGTGGCGAACTCTTCAGAATAGAGGCTGTTGGCTGATTTCTTCTGAATCGCGGTCACCTGGCCTTTGTACAGCTGCAGCACCACTTCGCCATTCACTTCTTCCGCCAGTGCAGCGGCAGAAGCCTGGATGGATTTACGCAGCGGTGCGAACCAGCGACCGTCATAAACCACATAGGACATTTCCAGGCCCAGCTGCTCACGCCATTTGAAGCTGTCGCGATCCAGAACCAGCTGCTCAACCGCGCGCAGCGCGTTAACCATGATGGTGCCGCCAGGGGTTTCGTAGCAGCCGCGGGACTTGATGCCCACCAGACGGTTTTCCACGATGTCGATACGGCCCACGCCGTGACGCGCACCAATGGCATTCAGTTTATCCAGGCAGCCGAACGGGCTGAGCGCTTCACCGTTAACGGCAACCACACGGCCTTTCTCTACGGAGACGGTAACCTGCTCAGGCTGATCCGGTGCTTCCAGCGGATCGACGGTCCACACCCAGCAATCTTTGTTCGGGGCATTCCACGGGCTTTCCAGCACGCCGCCTTCGGTAGAGATGTGCCACGCGTTTTCGTCACGGCTATAGATTTTCTCCAGCGACGCGGTGGTCGGGATATTACGCTCTTTCAGATAGTCCAGCAGGGCTTCACGGGAACGCAGATTCCACTCACGCCATGGCGCTACCACTTTCAGCTGTGGAGCCAGCGCAGTGTAGGTAGTTTCGAAACGCACCTGGTCGTTACCTTTACCGGTGGCGCCGTGGCACAGGGCATCAGCACCGACTTTCAGCGCCAGCTCAACCTGCGCCTTAGCAATGATTGGGCGCGCCATCGACGTCCCCAGCAGGTAGGTGCCTTCATACAGCGCACCGGTCTGCAGCACCGGATAAACGTACTCGCTGATGAACTCTTCACGCAGGTCCACCACGTGGCATTCTGACGCACCGGACTGCAGCGCTTTCTGCTCAACGCCTTCCAGATCGCCACGCTCCTGGCCGATATCCGCCACGAACGCCACCACTTCACAACCGCCGTAGTTCTCTTTCAGCCATGGAATGATGGCCGAAGTGTCCAGACCGCCGGAGTAAGCCAGTACGATTTTTTTGATGCTTTTGTCTTGCATTGTCTTTTCCTTGAAAACGTTTCTGTTTAAGCGAGGATACGGGTGCCGATGGACACGCCGTTAAATAGGGTCGGCAGCTGTTCGGCATGGCGCCAGCTGGCGATATCCACCGGGCGGCCCAGAGTACGGGCGGCTTCCAGTGCGGCATTCACTTTAACGATCATACCGTCGGTAATCACCCCGTCAGCGATCAGCTGCCCGGCTTTTTCCGCCGTCATCTCTTCGATGCGCTGCTTGTTAGCATCGAGAATACCGCTAACGTCCGAGAGCAGGACCAGATCGGCACCCAGCGTCGCGGCCAGTGCCGTTGCCGCCTGGTCAGCGTTGACGTTCATCAGCAGGCCATCAGCGGTAATGCCGATTGAGCTGACCACGGGCAGATAGCCCGCGCCCAGCAGCGTATTAATCAGGCGTGGGGAACCCGGCGTTGCCAGCCCCACGTGACCCAGTTCATCATCAAACTGTGCCACCTCAACACTGCCGCCGTCGCCGAGACACAGGCCAACGGCATCAATGCCATGTTTTTTCGACCAGGCCAGCAGGGTTTTGTTCGCTGTACCCGCCAGCGCCCCGGTGATAATGTCGATCTGATCGGCGGGAGTGACGCGCAAACCGTTTTTCTTCTTCACCGGCAGCGACAGCTTGCTCATCAGTTCATCGACCAGGCAGCCGCCACCGTGAACGATCAGCAGCGGGCGCTGATGCGTGGTACGGTAGCTAACCAGTGCAGTAAACAGACGCTCAAGCGCCTCTTCGCTGTCCAGCAGCACACCGCCTAACTTGATAATTAACGGATTGGTCATCAACTCAACTCGCTCTCTGTGATAGATAGAATTATCGGTTTCCATCTGGTCGCTGATATTGTATTTTTATTCACTATTAGTGCATGAATATTGATACTATCCTAACCCAAGGACTGTCAACAGTGAAGACAAAATTACCCCCTTTTATTGAGATTTACCGCCAACTGATTGCAACACCATCAATCAGCGCCACCGACAGCGCGCTTGACCAGAGTAATGAAACTTTAATCAGTTTGCTGGCCGGCTGGTTCCGCGATCTGGGCTTCAGCGTGGAAGTGCAGCCGGTGCCCGGCACGCGCAACAAATTCAATATGCTGGCGAAGAGCGGCGAAGGCGCAGGTGGCCTGCTGCTGGCCGGTCACACCGACACCGTGCCGTTCGACGATGGCCGCTGGACGCGCGACCCGTTCACTTTGACCGAGCACGACAACAAGCTTTACGGCCTCGGCACCGCCGATATGAAAGGTTTCTTCGCCTTTATTTTAGACACCCTGCGTGATATTGACGTGTCAGTGCTGAAAAAGCCGCTGTATATCCTCGCCACCGCCGATGAAGAGACCACCATGGCCGGGGCGAAATTCTTCTCTGAATCCACCACGCTGCGCCCGGACTGCGCGATAATCGGTGAGCCTACCTCGCTGAAACCGGTGCGGGCGCATAAAGGCCATCTGTCTAACGTGATCCGCATTCAGGGCCAGTCCGGCCACTCGAGCGATCCGGGGCGCGGCGTTAATGCCATTGAGCTGATGCATGAGTCGATCACCCAGCTGATGGAGCTGCGCAACACGCTGAAGACACGCTTCCACCACGACGGCTTCGCCATTCCATATCCGACCATGAACTTCGGCCACATCAGCGGCGGTGACGCGGCCAACCGTATCTGCGCCTGCTGCGAGCTGCATATAGATATCCGCCCGCTGCCGGGGCTGACGCTGAGCGATCTTGATGAACTGCTGAATGACGCGCTGGCCCCGGTCAGTGCGCGCTGGCCGGGTCGCCTGACCGTCGGTGAACTGCACCCGCCAATCCCGGGCTACGAATGCCCGCGTGAGCACCAGCTAGTGCAGGTGGTGGAGAAACTGCTGGGGACCGAAACCGAAGTGGTGAACTACTGCACCGAAGCGCCGTTTATTCAGGAAATCTGCCCAACGCTGGTTTTGGGCCCGGGATCGATCAATCAGGCACACCAGCCGGATGAATTTATCGATACCGCATTTATTAAACCTACCCGCGAACTGATCGCCCAGGTGGTGCATCATTTCTGCTATCACTAAGTGAAAAACGGGGCAATTGACTGTGAAAACAGCCGTTTGCCCATGATTTCAATTATTCGGGATGATAAGAATAACTTATCTCACTCCGTCGTGATTAAATTTCATAAATTCCCGCAAGTTAGCACCACAATGGGGCAGATTTAAGTCAATTGACGAATGGTTCTTAACGTGGCTAGATAAAAGGCTGCGTTATGCCCACAAGGGTGAAATAAAGTAACAAATACAAGAAGGGTGTCAGGGGTCATATGAACGAACAATATTCCGCAATGCGAAGTAATGTCAGTATGCTCGGCAAACTGCTCGGGGATACAATTAAGGATGCTCTGGGAGAGAACATTCTCGATCGGGTTGAAACAATCCGTAAGCTCTCCAAGTCATCACGTGCGGGAAATGATGCCCACCGTCAGGAACTGCTGACCACGCTGCAAAATTTGTCCAACGATGAGCTGCTGCCGGTCGCCCGCGCGTTCAGCCAGTTCCTCAATCTGACCAACGTGGCCGAGCAGTACCACACCATTTCACCAAAGGGCGAAGGCCCGAATCAGACAGAACTGCTGGCGAAGACCTTTGAACGCCTGAAGCAGCAGCCGGACCTGACCGAAGCCGCCGTCCGTGAAGCCATAGAATCCCTGTCGCTGGAACTTGTTCTTACCGCGCACCCGACTGAAATCACCCGTCGTACCCTGATCCACAAACTGGTGGAAGTGAACAGCTGCCTCAAGCAGTTGGATCACAACGACCTGTCTGACTATGACCGTGGGCAGATTATGCGCCGCCTGCGTCAGCTGGTTGCCCAGGCCTGGCACACCGACGAAATTCGTAAATACCGCCCTTCCCCGGTTGATGAAGCCAAATGGGGCTTTGCGGTGGTTGAAAACAGCCTGTGGGAAGGGGTGCCTAACTTCCTGCGCGAGCTGAACGAGCAGGTTGAAGAGTCCTTTGGCTATCAGCTGCCGGTCGATTTTGTCCCGGTACAGTTCACCTCGTGGATGGGCGGCGACCGTGACGGCAACCCAAACGTCACCGCCGACATTACCCGCCATGTGCTGCAGCTCAGCCGCTGGAAAGCCACCGATCTGTTCCTGCGTGATATCGCCGTGCTGGTCTCCGAGCTGTCGATGTCCGAATGTACGCCAGAAGTGCGTGAGCTGTGCGGCAACCCGGAAGCGCTGGAGCCGTACCGCGAGATCATGAAAAACCTGCGCGGCCAGCTGATGAGCACCCAGGCCTACCTGGAGCGCCGTCTGAAGGGCGAGCGCCTGCCGCGCCCGGCCAACCTGCTGATCTCCAACGACCAGCTGTGGGACCCGCTCTACACCTGCTATCAGTCACTGCAGGCGTGTGGCATGGGCATTATCGCCAACGGCCAGCTGCTCGACACCCTGCGCCGCGTGAAGTGCTTCGGCGTACCGCTGGTGCGTATCGATATCCGCCAGGAGAGCACCCGCCACACCGAAGCCATTGCCGAAATTACCCGCTACCTCGGCCTCGGTGATTATGAAAGCTGGTCAGAGGCCGACAAACAGGCCTTCCTGATCCGCGAGCTGAGCTCTAAACGTCCGCTGCTGCCGCGCCAGTGGGAGCCAAGCGCCGACACCAAAGAGGTGCTGGATACCTGCCGCGTGGCGGCAGAAGTGCCAAAAGGCTCGATCGCCGCCTACGTGATCTCCATGGCGAAAACGCCGTCGGACGTGCTGGCGGTTCACCTGCTGCTGAAAGAGTCCGGGATAAATTACGCGATGCCGGTAGCACCGCTGTTTGAAACCCTCGATGACCTGAACAACGCCAACGACGTGATGAGCCAGCTGCTGAATATCGACTGGTATCGCGGCCTGATTCAGGGCAAACAGATGGTGATGATTGGCTATTCCGACTCGGCGAAAGATGCCGGGGTGATGGCAGCCAGCTGGGCGCAGTATCAGGCTCAGGATGCGCTGATCAAAACCTGCGAGAAGGCCGGTATCACGCTGACGCTGTTCCACGGGCGCGGCGGTTCTATCGGCCGTGGCGGCGCACCGGCACACGCCGCGCTGCTGTCACAGCCTCCGGGCAGCCTGAAGGGCGGCCTGCGCGTCACCGAACAGGGCGAGATGATCCGCTTTAAGTACGGCCTGCCGGAAGTGACCATCAGCAGCCTGTCGCTCTACACCGGAGCGATCCTCGAAGCCAACCTGCTGCCGCCGCCGGAGCCAAAAGCGGAGTGGCGCGAGATCATGGACCAGCTGTCCGATGTCTCCTGCAACATGTACCGCGGCTACGTGCGCGAGCATGCGGACTTCGTGCCGTACTTCCGCTCGGCAACGCCGGAGCTGGAGCTGGCCAAGCTGCCGCTGGGTTCACGCCCGGCCAAGCGCCGTCCGACCGGCGGCGTCGAGTCGCTGCGTGCTATCCCGTGGATCTTCGCCTGGACGCAGAACCGCCTGATGCTGCCAGCCTGGCTTGGTGCCGGTGCCGGCCTGCAGAAAGCGATGGAAGATGGCCACCAGGCAACGCTGGAAGCCATGTGCCGCGACTGGCCATTCTTCTCTACTCGCCTCGGCATGCTGGAAATGGTGTTCTCGAAGGCTGACCTGTGGCTGGCGGAATACTACGATCAGCGCCTGGTCGACAAATCGCTGTGGTCGCTGGGTAAACAGCTGCGCGATCAGCTGGATTCCGATATCAAAGCGGTGCTGACCATCGCCAACGACTCGCATCTGATGGCCGACCAGCCGTGGATTGCCGAGTCGATTGCGCTGCGTAACGTCTATACCGACCCGCTGAACGTGCTGCAGGCAGAGCTGCTGCACCGTTCACGCCAGCAGGAAGCAGAAGGCGGCGAGCCGGATGCCCGCGTCGAGCAGGCGCTGATGGTCACCATCGCCGGGGTCGCGGCGGGGATGCGCAATACCGGTTAAGCCGGTGACTTGGGCCGATCGGAAAAATGATCGTCATCACGACCTGTGGAAATCGTCGGCACGGGCCGATCGGAAAAAATGATCGTCATCGCGACCTGTGGAAATCATCGGCACGGGCCGATCGGAAAAAATGATCGGCCCCTACGGGTTTTGTAGGGGCGGACCTTCTTTTTCGGTCCGCCCTGAAACGCTGAAACTTCAGGCATTTACCACCGTTTCCGGGCGCACGCCCAGCGTGTGGCAGATGGCGTAGCTCAGCTCGGCGCGGTTCAGGGTATAGAAATGGAAGTCCTTCACCCCTTCGCGGCTGAGGATCTTCACCATATCCATCGCCACGTTGGCACCGACCATTTTGCGGGTTTCCGGGTCGTTATCCAGCCCTTCAAACATACTGGTCATCCAGCCCGGCACGCGCACGTTGGTCATGGCGGCGAAACGCTGCAGCTGCCTGAAGTTCGATACCGGCAGGATGCCCGGCACGATCTCGACATCAATGCCGGTCGACACGCAGCGGTCGCGAAAGCGCAGATAGCTCTCCACATCGAAGAAGAACTGGGTGATCGCACGGTTGGCGCCCGCATCGATTTTACGCTTGAGGTTAATCAGATCCGCCTGGGCGCTTTTCGCTTCCGGATGCACCTCCGGGTAAGCCGCCACGGAAATATCAAAATCACCCACCTCTTTCAGCAGCGCAACCAGATCCGCCCCGTACATTTCCGGCTTGCCGGCGCCCGGCGGCAGGTCACCGCGCAGCGCGACGATATGGCGAATCCCATTGTTCCAGTAATCCTGCGCAATATTTCGCAGCTCATCGCGGCTGGCATCGATGCAGGTCAGGTGCGGAGCGGCTTCCAGACCGGTACGGTCCTTGATGCCTTTAATGATGCTGTGCGTACGGTCGCGCTCGCCGGAGTTGGCGCCATAGGTCACCGAAACGAATTTCGGCTTCAGGCTGCTGAGGCGATCGATTGAGCTCCACAGGGTCTCTTCCATTTCACTGGTGCGCGGCGGAAAGAACTCGAATGAGACATTAATCTGCCAGTTAATCTCGGCCAGACTCTGATTCAGTGCTTCGCGCTGATTTGCATGGAAAAAACTCATACCCGCTTACCTCATCGATCGCTTTGGCTTATTTCTTCGCCGTCACACGTCTATCCGTTTAGACGTCCAGACATTCAAAATGACGGAATTTGCCTGGTCAGTCAACAGAAAAATGACGACCTGTGATGACAGATACGCAATAAAAGGTGAGGGAAATTCATGCAGCGGTTGTGCAGGGGCCAGGCAGGCAAACGTTGTGTAGGGGCCAGGCATGCCTGGCCCAAATCAGGGAGGGATTACAGCAGCTGTGCCAGACGATTCAGGTCAGACTGGATTGCCCCGGCAGTGACATCGCGCCCGGCGCCCGGGCCGCGGATCACCAGCGGATTATCGCGATACCAGCGGCTCTCAATGGCGAAGACGTTATCGCACGGCAGCAGCGCCGCCAGCGGATGATCGGGGCGCACCGCTTCCACGCCGACACGCGCTTTACCGTTGGCATCGAAACGCGCCACGTGGCGCAGCACCAGCCCCAGCTCCTGCGCCGCTTCAAAGCGCTGCACCATCTGCTCATTCAGCTCGTCGGCATTCTCAAAGAAGTCATCCACCGAGCCGGACTGATAGCTGGCAGGCACCAGCGACTCGACGCGCACCTGATCGGGTTCGATATCGTAGCCCGCTTCACGCGCGAGGATCACCAGCTTGCGCATCACATCCTGGCCGGAGAGATCGACGCGCGGATCGGGTTCCGTCAGCCCCTGCTGCCACGCCTGATCCACCAGCTCGGTAAACGGCACGGTGCCGTCAAACTGCAGAAACAGCCAGGAGAGCGTCCCGGAGAAAACGCCGCTGATCGACAGAATGCTGTCGCCGCTTTCGCGCAGATCGCGCACGGTGTGATTAACCGGCAGCCCGGCACCGACGGTGGCGTTATACAGCCAGTGACGCCCGGTTTTAGCGAAGGCATCACGGATCTGGCGATAGCTGCCGCTGGTGGCCGCTCCCGCCACTTTGTTCGCGCCAATCACGTGGAAACCGTAGCTGGCGAAATCGAGGTACTGCGCGGCGAGGGTTTCGCTGGCGGTGACATCCAGCACCACCAGGTCATCAAACGGGTGCTCGCGCATCCACAGGAACAGCGACTCCTGATCCTGTTCAACCGCTTCATCCTCGAAGAACGCCAGCGCCCGGCTGGCATCCAGACCGTCATAGCTCAGCAGGCTGCGGCGGCTGTCCACCACCCCGGCCAGGATATATTCAAAACCGGTGCGCGCGGAAATGGTCTTCTGTTCGCGTGCGAACAGCTCCAGCCAGCGTGAACCGATATTGCCTTTGCCAAACAGCACCAGGCCAATCTGCTTCTCAGCGCGGAACAGCGTCTGGTGCAGACCCCGGATCAAATGTTCGGTTGGCCCAACGCGCAGCACCGCCACCAGGCTGATGCCCTCCTGCGACTGGCAGATAAACTCCACCGGCTGATCTTTCATCTGCTGCCAGAAACGGTGGCTGTGCAGCGGGTTACGGCAGACGCCCGCGCCAACCATCGCCACCATTGCCATGCCATCGCGCAGCTGTAAACGACCCGGCAGCGCCGAATCCTCCAGCAGGGTCAGTGCGCTGTTCACCACTTCCGAGGTGTAGCACAGCTGCAGCAGATTACGGTCAGGATGCACGCCGGTTGCCAGCGGGCGCATCTGCGCGCGCTTCAGCAAATGGTCGATCTCTTTGTGCATCGCGGCAAAATCATGCTGCGCCGGGACCTGGAACTCAATCAGGCAAACATCATCATGGCTGGTAACAATACGTGCGCCGGTGCCGGAAGCCAGCACGCGTTCAATGCGGGTCGAGCCTTCGTCAGGCGTATAGCTGCAGCGCAGCTGTAGATCGATGTCGCTGCCGGAAACCGGCTGCAGCGTGCGGGTGTGCAGTACCGGGGCAGCAAGGCGCGCCAGCTCGCTGGCTTCATCCAGGCGCAGCAGCGGCAGCAGGCAGGCATCTTTCACTTTGCGCGGATCCGCGCTGTAAACCCCGGCGACGTCGCTCCAGATGGTGACGCGTGACACGCCCGCCAGCGCACCGATCTGCGTGGCGGAGTAGTCACTGCCGTTGCGCCCCAACAGCACCGTTTCTCCGGCGTCATTGGCGCAGATAAATCCGGTAACGACCAGGCGCTGCGCTGCGCGTGGCGCCATCAGCTGTTGCAGCAGCGGGGCGGATTTCTCTTCATCCACCTGCGGCTGTGCGCCACGTTCAGCGCGCAGGAACTGGCGCGCATCCAGCCAGCTGGCGTCGATATCACGCCGGGCAAGGACGGCAGCCATCAGGCGCGCCGACCAGATCTCACCGTGCCCCACCACTTCAGCATAAACCGCCTCGGTGATGGTACCGTCCAGCAGCGCGGCCAGTTTTTCCAGGTCATGAATAAATTCAGCAATCATCGGGGCAGCCGTCTCGGGCGGCAGCAGGCTGCTAATCAGTTCGCTTTGATAACGACGCAGCGCCTGCTGCACCTGATGCGCAGATAACCGGTCGCTCTGGCTAAGCTTCAGCCAGCTGATCAGCTGGTTAGTGGTGCTGCCCGCTGCCGAGACCACCATCAGGTCGCCCGGCTGGCTGTACTCTGCCATAATCCCGGCAACGCGCTGGTAGCATTTGGCATCGGCCAGACTACTGCCACCAAATTTATGCAACTGCCGTGTCCCCAACGCCCCTGCCACTGCTGAATAACTCATGCTTACCTCTTGGCCGCTATCTGGAATGCATTATCCAGATCGGCGATTAAATCTTCGTGATCTTCAATTCCCACCGAGATGCGCAGCAGCGTTTCGGAAATGCCTGCTGCCGCCCGCGCCTCTGCCGACATGCCCGCATGGGTCATGGTCGCCGTGTGGGAAATCAGGCTTTCCACGCCGCCCAGCGATTCCGCCAGGGTAAATAATTCCAGCGCTTTCAGGAAACGACGCAGCGTGGCTTCGTCACCGTCAAACTCAAAACTTAACATCGCGCCGAAACCTTTTTGCTGACGTACCGCAAACTGATGGCCTGCATTTTCCGGCAGTGACGGATGATACAACTTTTTCACCAGCGGTTGTTGCTTCAGATAATCAACAATCGCCAGCGCATTACGCTGTGCGGCTGCCATGCGCGGTGCCAGAGTGCGCAGACCGCGCAGCAGCAGATAGCTGTCAAAAGCCGCTCCGGTGACGCCAATATTGTTGGCCCACCAGGCGAGTTCGGTCACGTGCTGCGGATCTTTCGCAATGACCGCGCCTGCCACCACATCCGAGTGGCCGTTAAGGTATTTGGTACAGGAGTGGATCACCAGATCCGCACCCAGCGCCAGCGGGCTCTGCAATGCCGGGCTGAGGAAGGTGTTATCCACCACGCTAATCGCGCCCGCCGCAGAGGCAGCCTGACAGATAGCGGCAATATCCACCACGCGCAGCAGCGGGTTGCTAGGGCTTTCAATCAGCACCAGCTTTGGCTTCTCATCCAGCGCCGCCTGCAGCGCCACTTCGTCACCCTGGTCGACAAACTTCACGCGATACGCGCCGCGCTTGCTCAGGCTGTCGAACAGGCGGTAGCTGCCGCCGTAGCAGTCGTGCGGAGCGACCAGCAGGTCACCCGGCTTCAGGAACACGGTACACACCAGGTGGATTGCCGACATCCCGGTATTGGTCATCACCGCCCCGGCACCGCCTTCCAACTCCGCCAGCGCACGCTGCACCACATCGCGGGTCGGGTTGCCGCGCCGCGAGTAGTCATGCGCACGCGGCTCGTTGAAATCGGTAAAGTTATAGGTGCTGGAAAGGTGGATCGGGGGGACAACGCAGCCATATTGCTCGTCATCATTCAAACCGCTGCGTACTGCGATGGTTGCCTGTTTACGCGTCATGGTGCACAAGTTCCTGCTGGATAATAAGAGAAGTGTTATAGAGTAAAGCGGGTGAGTATAGACGTCAATACATCTGGACATCTAAATGTCTTTGCGTATAGATTGAGCAATGCGGCAATAACCGTTAGAATTATGTCGATATCCCCCAGAGAAAGTTGTGCCGTCTCTATGTGATGGCGACAAACTTCGGGCATAATTAGCCGAATTTCGGCATTTCCAATTTAATTGATTAAGGTAGCCCATGGCTGAGTGGAACGGCGAATATATCAGCCCTTACGCTGAACACGGTAAGAAGAGCGAGCAGGTCAAAAAAATCACGGTATCCATCCCGCTGAAGGTTCTGAAGATTTTGACCGATGAGCGCACGCGCCGTCAGGTTAATAACTTGCGTCACGCCACCAACAGCGAACTGCTGTGCGAGGCGTTTCTGCATGCGTTTACCGGACAGCCACTGCCGGATGATGTCGACCTGCGGAAAGAGCGCAGCGACGAAATTCCCGAAGAAGCGAAAGCCATCATGCGGGAAATGGGCGTCGATCCCGATACCTGGGAATACTAAGCGCCTGCAAGTCATTCGGTTATCCGTTCGGGCACCTGATTCAGTATTGGGTGCCCGGCTTAACCGGATTGCCAGATAGCCACGATGGTGTCTGTACCCCCCCTTTACCCCTCTTCGACCCTATCCGCTTAACGGCACGTTGTCGTTTACTACCGTATGCTCCGCCTGCTCAAAGATAATGTTTACTCTTTATAGCAACTCAGTTCATTGAAGCCTGTAGAGTATAAAATCGGAATACTGAGCAGATAAAACGGAGATGACCACGGAGGTTAAAACTGTTGCGCGAAGCCTGGCTCGAAAGAATACCGTTAGTGATTCAAACTACCCCCTGATTGCAGTTTCATTATAAACAGGAGCCCGCACAATATGAGATAGTTTTGTAAATTCAGCAGTCAGCGTAGGGGCGTTAATTTCACCACCATAAAAAAAGGATAAGAGCCAATGCCTGTTCAGATATAAAAAATCACCAGCCGATGATTTATTCAGATTTAAATAATAAGTGAGTTATTTTACGACCCAGCAAAGAAAAATACACTAATACACTGATAGTTATGACGAATTCCGAAACTTCAGCGGAGGGTGTATAGACGAAAAATTGCGGAGAGATGCCCGCGCCGCTGAGAAACAAAAATCCAGTCATCATTGATAATAATAATATCAGGTTTTTTAAAAAAAAGAGTTTCAATTCATTCTCCTTATGACCCGCCCAAACTAGCAGCGAGTGATAGCTGTTTTCGGCTACAGGGATCGTCCGCTTCACCTGAATAACATCCTCCAGGCACACTGAAATAAATACATCACACTATTTTAATTTGCAAATTTTGTTTTCAAAATATCTGGAAATTACTGCGAGGGGAACTTTATTATAAGCTCACATTCTTTTACAGTTCGTTGATTTATATTATTTATTTTTAAAATGGTGTCTATATAATTTCCCAAATGAAGATATAAAATTATCAATCTCAAGCTTCAGGCACAAAAAAACCCAGCCGAAGCTGGGTTTTTTCTTACATCTTACCGGGTGCTTATTTAGCGCCTGGGATGCTGAAACGCTTGTTGAAGCGGTCAACACGACCACCGGTAGCAACATCACGCTGCTTGCCAGTGTAGAACGGGTGGCAGTTACCACACACGTCCAGGTTCAGGTCGTGACCCACGGTAGAGCGGGTTTTGATTTCGTTACCGCAAGAACATTTAGCAGTAACTTCAGCGTAATTAGGGTGAATACCTTTTTTCATGGGAAAACCTCAGTTAAGGCCGTGTCGCTCTCCCGCGCCAGGATAACTCCTGCACCGGCACCACACGAAGATTAATGTTTCAAGTGAAGTTGATACCAAAATGCCGTACCAACGGCGGCGAACTATACAGAAATTAACCACACACCGCAATCGGATCCGCACATTGAGGAAGACTCAGTGTACACTAACTGGCTTAATTTTTCACCCGGATGAATTCATGCCCGTTGTTCAGGTCGCGCTACCCGTTCCGCTTGCCCGCAACTTTGACTATCTGTTGCCTCCTCACCTTATCAGCCACGCCGTGGTGGGTGGGCGAGTGACCGTGCCGTTCGGCAAGCGTAAAGCAACCGGCGTAGTGGTGGCGATTGTCGAACACAGCGACTTCCCGCTCGACCAGATGAAGAACGTGCTTGAGGTGCTGGACAGCGAATCGCTCTACCCGGCTTCGCTGTGGCGCATCCTGCTGTGGGCGGCCGACTACTATCACTTTCCGCTGGGTGAAGTGCTGTTCCACGCCATGCCGGTGCTGCTGCGCCAGGGTAAAGCGGCGGAAGAAGCGCCGCTGTGGCAGTGGATGATTACCGAAGAAGGCAAGGCCACCGCGCCGGAAAGCCTGAAGCGCGCGCCAAAGCAGCAGCAGGCACTGGCCGCCCTGCGCAACCGCCCGCTGTATCGTCACGAAGTCAGCCAGCACGACATCACCGAAGCGACGCTGCAGGCGCTGCGTGCCAAAGGGCTGTGTGAACTACGTCCGCAGCAGCGCGCCCGCGAGGACTGGCGCAACAGCTATGCCGTCACTGGCGAGCGTCTGCGCCTGAATACCGAGCAGGCCACGGCGGTCGGGGCGATTCGCAGCGCCGACGACTGCTTCTCCGCGTGGCTGCTGGCCGGCATCACCGGCTCCGGCAAAACCGAAGTCTACCTCAGCATGCTGGAAAATATTCTGGCCAGCGGCCGCCAGGCGCTGGTGATGGTGCCGGAAATCGGCCTGACGCCGCAGACGATTGCCCGCTTCCGCGAGCGCTTCAATGCCCCGGTCGACGTGCTGCACTCCGGCTTAAATGACAGCGAGCGCCTGGCCGTCTGGCTGCGCGCGCGCAGCGGCGAGACCGCGATCGTCATCGGCACCCGCTCCTCGCTGTTCACGCCGTTTGCCCGCCTCGGCGCAATCATTATTGATGAGGAGCACGACAGCTCCTATAAGCAGCAGGAAGGCTGGCGCTATCATGCCCGTGATCTGGCGGTATTTCGCGCGCGTCAGGAAAACATTCCGATCGTGATGGGTTCCGCCACCCCGGCACTGGAAACGCTGCATAACGTTCAGCTGGGGAAATATCGCCAGCTCAGCCTCAGCAAGCGCGCCGGTAACGCCACCAAAGCCACTCAGCTGCTGGTCGACCTGAAGGGCGTGAAGCTGCAGGGCGGGCTGTCACCGATGCTGATCAAAAAAATCGGCCAGCATCTGCAAGCGGACAATCAGGTGCTGCTGTTCCTCAACCGGCGCGGCTTTTCCCCCACCCTGCTGTGCCACGAGTGCGGCTGGATAGCCGAATGCCAGCGCTGCGATCGCTATTACACCCTGCACCAGCATCAGCGCCAGCTGCGCTGCCATCACTGCGACAGCCAGCGCCCGGTGCCGCATCAGTGCCCGCAGTGCGGCTCCACCCATCTGGTGCCGGTCGGGTTAGGGACGGAACAGCTGGAGCACAATATCGGCGCGCTGTTCCCCGACGTGCCGCTGACGCGTATCGACCGCGACACCACCAGTCGTAAAGGCGCGCTGGAGCAGCAGCTGGCGGAGGTGCATCGCGGCGGTGCGCGTATTCTGGTCGGCACCCAGATGCTGGCGAAAGGCCACCACTTCCCGGACGTCACCCTGGTGTCGCTGCTCGACGTCGACGGCGCGCTGTTTTCCGCCGACTTCCGCTCGGCGGAGCGCTTCGCCCAGCTTTACGTGCAGGTCGCTGGCCGTGCCGGGCGCGCAGGCAAGCAGGGGGAGGTGCTGTTGCAGACCCACCACCCTGAGCACCCGCTGCTGCAAACCCTGCTGCATCAGGGCTACGATGCCTTTGCCCATCAGGCGCTGAGCGAGCGCAGCAGCGTGCTGCTGCCGCCGTTTACCAGCCATGCGCTGTTCCGTGCCGAAGACCACGATAATCAGCAGGCCAGCCTGTTCCTGCAGCAGCTGCGTAACCTGCTGGAAGCCAGCCCGCTGAATGATGAATCGTTCTGGGTAATGGGCCCGGTGCCGGCACTGCAGGCAAAACGCAGCGGTCGCTACCGCTGGCAGCTGCTGTTACAACACCCTTCCCGCGCCGTATTGCAGCGGCTAATCAAATCCAGCCTGCCGCTGATTAACACCCTGCCACAGGCGCGCAAAGTCAAATGGACGCTGGACATCGACCCGAGCGAAAGCTGAGAACGTAACCGATTGCGTGGCAAAGTTATGCGGCAGATCGAAAAAAGTCGCACAAGTCACAATTTTTATGCAAATTAAGTAACAGCACGTCGTTAGATCTGTTAAGAATGCGGAGTTATCCGCTCGGCTCGCGGTAAACGTCATTATTGCCATAAAAATCGTCATCAGTTGGTCAGGTCAGCTCAGGCTGGCGTGAGGAGAAAAGCGTTGGGGCACAATCAAGAGACAACAGTGGCGACCATGAAGGACGTGGCTGAACAGGCAGGCGTATCGACGGCAACCGTCTCCCGCGCGCTGATGAATCCGGAAAAGGTCTCTGCGGCGACGCGTTATAAAGTAGAACAGGCGGTGATCGCCGTGGGTTACTCCCCCCACTCAATGACGCGCAGCTCACGACGCAGCGAGTCACGCACCGTGCTGGTGATCGTGCCGGACATCTGTGACCCGTTCTTTAGTGAAATCATTCGCGGCATCGAAGTGGTGGCGGCATCCGAAGGCTATCTGGTGCTGATTGGCGACTGCGCCCACCAGAATCAGCAGGAAAAATCCTTCCTTAACCTGATGCTGACCCGGCAGATTGACGGCATGGTACTGCTCGGTTCCAACGTGCCGTTTGAAACGGGCGTCGAGGAGCAGCGCAACCTGCCGCCGATGGTGATGGCCAACGAGTTCGCGCCGGAGCTGGAGCTGCCGACGGTACACATCGATAACCTCACCGCCGCCTTTGAAGCCGTCAACCATCTGCAAAAGCTCGGCCATCGCCGCATCGCCTGCATTGCCGGGCCGGATGATATGCCGCTGTGCCAGTATCGCCTGCAGGGCTACATTCAGGCGCTGCGCCGTCACGGTATCCCGGTCGATCCGCACTATATCGTGCGCGGTGAATTCAGTTTCGATGCGGGTTCACAGGCGATGAAACATCTGATGAGCCTGCCAAAACCGCCCGACGCGCTGTTCTGCCACAGCGATATCATTGCGCTTGGTGCCATGGCGCAGGCGAAGAATATGGGCCTGCGCGTGCCGCAGGATATCTCACTGATTGGCTTTGATGATATCGAGCTATCGCGCTACAGCGACCCACAGCTCACCACCGTCGCCCAGCCGCGCTTCAACATTGGTCGCGAAGCGATGCTACTCTTGCTGGAGCAGTTACAGGGCAGGATGGTGAGCAACGGCTCGCGGCTGCTGGATTTTGAACTGAAAATTCGCGGCAGCACCGCCCCCTCACTGCGCGATGAGGAGTAACCCTGGTGCGGCGGGAGTAGAATCAGCATATTCTTAGACATATCGCTGCTGGTCAAACTTCCGACCCTTGAGTAACATGGCGGGCTATAACCGGGCGCCCGACCCCCCTGCTTTCTGCCCGGCCTTACCTTCATTGATTATTAGCGGAACGATAGTGGCACAAAAAGATTATGTAGGCCGCGGGCGTTCGACAGGGACGCGTCGCAAAAAGACCAACAGTCGCAGCAAGAAGCGCAGCAGTGGATCCGGTGTATCAAAAATCATGGTAGTGCTGGCAGTTGCCGTTCTGGTCACCTTTATTGGTGGGCTGTGGTTTATCGCGCATCATAAAAAAGAAGATGTGCCGGTGATCCCCGATCATAAAGCCACCGGCAACGGCCTGCCGCCGAAGCCGGAAGAGCGCTGGCGCTATATCAAAGAGCTGGAAAATCGTCAGCTCGGCGTACCGACGCCGACCGAGCCAACCTCCGGCGGCGAAGCGCACTCGCAAACGCAGTTAACCGACGAACAGCGCCAGCTGCTGGACCAGATGCAGGCCGATATGCGCCAGCAGCCGACCCAGCTCAACGAAGTGCCGTGGAATGAGCAGACCCCGGCGCAGCGCCAGCAGACGCTACAGCGCCAGCAGCAGCAAACCCAGCTGCAGCAGCAGTCGCGCATGCCACAGCAGCCGGTGCGCACTCAGCCACAGCAACAAACTCAGCAACCGGTGCGCACTCAGCCGCAGCAGGCACAACAGCCCGCCACGCCGCGCCCGGCGCCAATCACGCCGGTTACGCGTGAGCCGGTGCGCCAGCAGCCGAAGCAGGAAACTGCCGCCGCCGCGCCGAAAGTGGAAACTAAGCCGAAAGAGGCCGAAAAAACCAACGGTCAGCGCTGGATGGTGCAGTGTGGATCGTTCAAAGGGACCGACCAGGCGGAATCGATCCGCGCCCAGCTGGCCTTTGAAGGTTTTGAAAGCCGCATCACTACCGGCGGCGGCTGGAATCGCGTGGTGATTGGGCCGTATAACAACCGCAGCGGAGCCGACAGCACCCTGAAACGCCTGCGCGGTTCCGGCCACTCAAATTGTATTCCTCTCTCTGTGGGGGGTTGAAACCCTCTAATCCCGCCCCATATCTGATTGCATCAGTGCCCCGTACAAAGAGTGCGGGGTCATCTTCCGACTGCAACAAGGGGTCTGCCCGTGACAACAATAGTAAGTGTACGACGCAACGGCCAGGTAGTAATTGGCGGTGATGGCCAGGCTACCCTCGGCAATACCGTAATGAAAGGCAACGTCAAAAAAGTGCGTCGTCTCTACAATGACAAAGTCATTGCCGGTTTTGCTGGCGGTACCGCAGATGCCTTCACCCTGTTTGAACTTTTTGAACGCAAACTGGAAATGCACCAGGGCCACCTGGTGAAAGCGGCCGTTGAGCTGGCAAAAGACTGGCGCACCGACCGTATGCTGCGCAAGCTCGAAGCGCTGCTGGCCGTAGCCGACGAAAACGCCTCGCTGATCATTACCGGCAACGGTGACGTTATCCAGCCAGAAAATGACCTCATTGCCATCGGTTCGGGCGGTCCTTACGCTCAGGCCGCAGCCCGTGCGCTGCTGGAAAATACCGACATCGGCGCGCAGGATATTGTGGAAAAAGCGCTCGGTATTGCAGGTGATATCTGCATCTATACCAACCACAATCTCACCATCGAATCACTACCGTCTAAAGCGTAAGGATCCTAATTTATGTCTGCTATGACTCCGCGCGAGATTGTCAGCGAACTGAACAGATTTATCATCGGTCAGGATGGCGCAAAGCGTGCCGTGGCCATCGCCCTGCGTAACCGCTGGCGCCGCATGCAGCTTGATGAAGAGCTGCGTCATGAAGTGACCCCAAAAAACATTCTGATGATCGGCCCGACCGGCGTCGGTAAAACCGAAATTGCCCGCCGCCTGGCGAAACTGGCCAACGCGCCGTTCATCAAGGTTGAAGCCACCAAGTTCACCGAAGTGGGCTATGTCGGTAAAGAAGTGGATTCGATTATCCGCGATTTGACCGATTCTGCGCTAAAAATGGTGCGTTCTCAGGCTATTGAGAAAAACCGCTACCGCGCCGAAGAGATGGCGGAAGAGCGTATTCTTGACGTGCTGATCCCACCGGCGAAAAACAACTGGGGCCAGAACGAAACGTCAGCGGAACCGTCCGCTGCGCGCCAGTCATTCCGTAAAAAGCTGCGCGAAGGCCAGCTGGATGACAAAGAGATTGAAATCGACCTGGCCGCCGTATCGGCCAACGGCGTGGAGATCATGGCGCCTCCCGGTATGGAAGAGATGACCAGCCAGCTGCAGTCGATGTTCCAGAATCTTGGCGGCCAGAAGCAGAAACCGCGCAAGCTGAAAATCAAAGAGGCGATGAAGCTGCTGATTGAAGAAGAAGCGGCGAAGCTGGTCAACCCGGAAGAGCTGAAGCAGGAAGCCATCGATGCGGTCGAGCAGCACGGTATCGTGTTTATTGATGAGATCGATAAAGTCTGTAAGCGCGGCGAATCCTCCGGCCCGGACGTCTCTCGCGAAGGCGTACAGCGCGACCTGCTGCCGCTGGTAGAAGGCTGTACCGTATCGACCAAGCACGGCATGGTGAAAACTGACCATATTCTGTTTATCGCCTCCGGCGCATTCCAGGTGGCCAGCCCGTCTGACCTGATCCCTGAGCTGCAGGGCCGTCTGCCAATCCGCGTTGAGCTGCAGGCGCTGACCACGCACGATTTCGAGCGTATCCTCACCGAGCCAAGCGCCTCAATCACCGTGCAGTACAAAGCGCTGATGAATACCGAAGGCGTAGAGATTAACTTCACCGAAGACGGCATCAGCAAAATCGCCGCCGCCGCGTGGCAGGTTAATGAAACCGCTGAGAACATCGGTGCGCGCCGCCTGCACACCGTGCTGGAGCGTCTGATGGAGGAGATCTCCTATGACGCCAGCGACCTGACCGGGCAATCGTTCACTATCGATGCCGAGTACGTCAGCAAGCACCTGGATGAACTGGTGGCCGACGAAGACCTCAGCCGCTTTATCCTGTAATCCCTGCTCCCCTCATCCCGGCACCTGCCGGGATTTTTTTATCCTGCCTGCGCCTTGACCTGGATTAACACTTCCCGGCGCCGTCGCGCGTAAACTGCCCGCTGAACCCGCTCTGGCATTCGCCGGACTCGACCTGTCGCGGATCGGAGGCGCAACCCCCTATGGAAAACAGCCAACTGGCCCCCTTAATCAGTCAGCCACAGGCCTGGCTGGAGAGTTTGCGCCTGCGCACGCTGCCGCTGGCCTGCGCCTCCATCATTACTGGCAGTGCGCTGGCGTGGTGGCAGGGGCACTTCGACCTCACCACCGCGCTGCTGGCGCTGCTGACCACCGTACTGCTGCAGATCCTCTCTAATCTCGCCAATGATTACGGGGATACCGGGAAAGGCAGTGACAGTGCCGGGCGCATCGGGCCGCTGCGCGGAATGCAGAAAGGGGCCATCACCCGCTATCAGATGCGTATTGCGCTGATCTTCACCGTGCTGCTGACGATGGCGAGCGGCATCGTGCTGCTGTCACGCGCCTGCCGCACGCTCAGTGATATGCTGGGCTTCCTTGGCCTGGGCGCGCTGGCGATCGTTGCGGCGATAGCCTATACCGTCGGGCGCAAGCCTTATGGCTACCTGGGGCTGGGCGATCTCTCCGTGATGATATTTTTTGGCTGGCTGGGGGTCATCGGCAGCTGGTATCTGCAAACCCACCAGCTCAGCACCCTGCCGCTGCTGCCTGCCAGCGCCTGCGGGCTGCTGGCGACCGCGGTGCTGAATATCAACAACCTGCGCGATATTGACAGCGACCGGCTGAACGGTAAATTCACCCTGGCCGTGCGCCTGGGCCCGCTGCGCGCGCGGCACTACCACCGGCTACTGCTCACCGCAGCCTCACTCTGCCTGGCGTGCTTCACGCTGCGGTACAATCCCCATCCCGCCGGCTGGCTGTTCCTGCTGAGCGTCCCGCTGTTATGGCAGCAGGGCAACAGGGTGCTGCGCGAAACCAGCCCCTCAGCGATGCGCCCGATGCTGGAAAAAACGGTGAAAATGGCCCTGCTGGTGAACGTGCTTTTCGCCGTTGGATTGCTGCTCAGCTAATCGCGATGTGCTTGACCCATCGCAATTTTTAACAATTGATGATTTTGCCAACAGCCGGGTTTAAGCGATATACTTAACCCCCCTGTAGCAAACAGACGAAAACCCTATGAAATACGATACTTCAGAACTGTGCGACATCTATCACGAGGAAGTGAATGTCGTTGAACCGCTCTTCTCAAACTTTGGTGGGCGCACCTCGTTTGGCGGGCAAATCATCACGGTAAAATGTTTCGAGGACAACGGTCTGCTCTATGATTTGCTGGAGGAAAACGGTCGTGGCCGCATTCTGCTGGTTGATGGCGGCGGCTCGGTACGCCGGGCGCTGGTTGATGCCGCTCTCGCAAGGCTGGCAGTGGAAAACGAGTGGGAAGGCATCGTGGTGTACGGCTCAGTGCGCCAGGTAGACGATCTGGAAGAGCTGGATATCGGCATTCAGGCGATTGCGGCGATCCCGGCGGGTGCAGCGGGTGAAGGCATTGGTGAAAGCGACGTGCGGGTTAACTTCGGCGGCGTCACCTTCTTCTCTGGTGACCATCTGTACGCTGACAATACCGGTATGATCCTCTCGGAAGACCCGCTCGATATCGAATAAGCGAAAACGGGTGCCGCCGGCACCCGTTTCTCTGAACAGCTCTCTGTTTTAACGAGGGAGCAGCATTACACCTCTTCCATTTTTCCCAGCAGTGCACGCAGACGTTCCTGCCACACATGCTGCTCTTCCTTCAGGTGCTGGTTTTCGCGCACCAGCGCATCAGTATTACCCGACGCCTGCTGAACCTGCTGGTTCAGATTTCCGTTCTGCTCTTTCAGCTCTTCGATTTCCATCTGCAACAGCGTGATGGTATCAATCGCCTGCTGCACTTTCGCTTCCAGTTTCTCAAACACTTCAAATGACATTTCTTAACCTCTCCTATTCGCAGGGCGTTGATGATGCTAGCCGCAGGGGTGAGGAATGAACCGGCATTCCGCGGATAACAACGATGCCCCGATTGTAAGTAGAGCGGCACCCCAAGTCCAGCGGCGAACCCGCACGGGGCGCAGTCTGTAACAATTTTCGGTCTAGACCTGGTTTATGCAACAACTCCCCCGGCAAAATGTAAGGTCAGGGTTAATAATTTGCGCATTTCACGCGCGATCAAACGCGCATCCTGGCGTTTCTGGAAAGGAAAAAGACGCGAAAACGCTCATTTTTATGACGCGCCACACAATTTTTGATTTCGCTATTTCTCGTTTATGCTCGTTAACGATAAATTCACAACAGCCCTACATAAGATTTGGGTGGTTCACGGATGAAGCAAAACTAAGATGGTAAACATTTAACCTCGCCTTCAGGAATTTCATCATGAGTCATACAAGCACACTTAAAGGGCAGTGCATCGCCGAGTTCCTTGGTACTGCTACAATCATCTTCTTTGGTGCTGGCTGTGTCGCAGCAATGAAACTCGCCGGTGCCAGTTTTGGCCAGTGGGAAATCAGCATCATCTGGGGTATTGCCGTTTCAATGGCAGTCTACCTTAGCGCCGGTATCTCCGGGGCGCACCTCAACCCTGCCGTCACCGTCGCCCTGTGGTTATTCGCCAATTTCGAAGGCCGTAAAGTCATTCCCTACACCCTTGCGCAGGTCGCCGGAGCGTTTTGCTCTGCTGCGCTGGTTTACGGTCTTTACTACAATTTATTCCTCGACTACGAACAAACGCATCAGATGGTACGCGGCAGCGTTGAAAGCCTCGACCTCGCGGGCATCTTCTCCACCTATCCCAACCCGCACATTGGCGTCGGCCAGGCCTTCCTGGTTGAGATGGTGATCACCGCGGTGATGATGGGGCTGATTATGGCGCTGACCGATGACGGCAACGGCCTGCCGCGTGGCCCAATGGCGCCGCTGCTGATTGGCCTGCTGATCGCCGTTATCGGTGGTGCGATGGGTCCACTGACCGGATTTGCACTGAACCCGGCACGTGATTTCGGACCAAAACTGTTCGCCTGGGTTGCTGGCTGGGGTAATGTTGCCTTCACCGGCGCCCGTGATATCCCTTATTTTCTTGTTCCGATCTTTGGCCCACTGGTCGGCGCAAGTCTCGGTGCCTTTGGTTACCGCGCCCTGATTGCCAACAACCTGCCAGGCAAGGTTGCTGAAAAACAGGAAAAACCGGTGCCACGCGCTGCACAGCGTAAAGCATAATCCTGCTAACTGCCTACACCATCAGGAAATTATTATGACCGTAGAAAAAAAATACATTGTCGCGCTCGATCAGGGAACCACCAGTTCCCGTGCCGTGATTCTGGACCACGATTCCAACATCGTCGCCGTGTCGCAGCGTGAATTCCAGCAAATTTACCCGAAAGCGGGCTGGGTTGAGCATGACCCAATGGATATCTGGGCATCGCAGAGCTCTACGCTGGTTGAAGTGCTGGCACACGCAGACATTAACTCCGATGAGATTGCCGCCATTGGTATCACCAACCAGCGCGAAACCACCATCGTCTGGGAAAAAGAGACCGGCAAGCCGATCTACAACGCTATCGTCTGGCAGGACCCGCGTACCGCCGACTACTGCGCCAAACTGAAACGCGAAGGTCTGGAAGAGTACATCCGTCATACCACCGGCCTGGTGATTAACCCGTACTTCTCCGGGACCAAAGTGAAGTGGATCCTCGACCACGTAGAGGGCTCACGCGAGCGCGCGCGCCGTGGCGAACTGCTGTTCGGTACCGTCGACTCCTGGCTGGTATGGAAAATGACCCAGGGACGGGTTCACATTACCGACTACACCAACGCCTCACGCACCATGATGTTCAACATTCACAAGCTGGAGTGGGATCAGCGCATGCTGGAGATCCTCGATATCCCGCGTGAGATGCTGCCGGAAGTGAAGTCCTCTTCTGAAGTTTACGGCCAGACCAACATTGGTGGTAAAGGCGGTACGCGTATTCCTATCGCCGGTATCGCCGGTGACCAGCAGGCAGCACTGTACGGCCAGCTGTGCGTACAGCCGGGCATGGCGAAAAACACCTACGGCACCGGCTGCTTTATGCTGATGAACACCGGTACCGAAGCGGTGACCTCTACCCACGGCCTGCTGACCACCATCGCCTGCGGCCCGCGCGGCGAGGTTAACTACGCGCTGGAAGGCGCCGTGTTTATCGGTGGCGCATCCATTCAGTGGCTGCGCGATGAGATGAAGCTGATTAACGACTCCACCGACTCCGAATACTTCGCCACCAAGGTAAACGACACCAACGGCGTGTATATGGTGCCTGCATTTACCGGTCTGGGCGCGCCCTACTGGGACCCGTATGCCCGTGGTGCGATCTTCGGCCTGACGCGCGGTGCCAACGCTAACCACATTATCCGCGCAACCCTGGAGTCGATTGCCTATCAGACCCGTGATGTACTGGAAGCGATGCAGAACGACGCCAACACCCGCCTGCAGTCGCTGCGCGTGGATGGGGGTGCCGTAGCCAACAACTTCCTGATGCAGTTCCAGTCCGATATTCTCGGCGCGCGCGTTGAGCGCCCGGAAGTGCGCGAAGTCACCGCGCTCGGCTCGGCTTACCTGGCCGGCCTGGCGGTCGGGTTCTGGAAGGATCTGGACGAAGTGCGCGCCAAGTCAGTGATCGAACGTGAGTTCCGCCCAAGTATCGAAACCACCCAGCGTAACGTGCTGTACGCAGGCTGGAAGAAAGCGGTCGCCCGTGCGCAGGCATGGGAAGAGGCTGACGATAAGTAACGCCCCCTGCCCGCGGTCGCCAGATCGCGGGCATCCTCCTTCCCCTCCCTCTTCCCTGTGATAAACTTCCCGCCTCATTTGTTTCCTTAAGGCATGTCATGAAACGAGAACTGGCGATTGAATTTTCCCGCGTCACCGAAGCGGCAGCACTGGCTGGCTATAAGTGGCTGGGGCGCGGCGACAAAAACGCAGCCGATGGCGCTGCGGTACACGCGATGCGCATTATGCTCAATAAAGTCGATATCGATGGTCAGATCGTGATTGGCGAAGGGGAAATAGATGAAGCGCCGATGCTCTACATCGGTGAGAAAGTCGGTACTGGCCGTGGCGATGCGGTGGATATCGCCGTCGATCCCATTGAAGGTACCCGCATGACCGCGCTTGGCCAGGCCAACGCGCTGGCGGTGATGGCGGTGGGTGACAAAGGCACCTTCCTGCATGCCCCGGATATGTACATGGAGAAACTGGTGGTCGGTCCCGGCGCAAAAGGTGCTATCAACCTCGATCTGCCGCTGGAAGAGAACCTGCGGCGCATTGCGCAGGCTCTGAAGAAACCGCTGGCAGAGCTGACCGTTACGCTGCTGGCGAAGCCGCGCCACGATGCGGTGATTGCCAGTCTGCAGCAGCTCGGCGTGCGCGTGTTTACCTTCCCGGATGGCGACGTTGCCGCGTCGATTCTGACCTGTATGCCGGACAGCGAAGTGGACGTGATGTACGGCATCGGCGGCGCGCCGGAGGGTGTGGTCTCAGCAGCGGTGATCCGCGCGCTGGACGGCGATATGCAGGGTCGCCTGCTGGCACGTCACGACGTTAAGGGTGACACGCCGGAGAACCGTCGCCTGGGGGAAGAGGAGCTGGAGCGCTGCCGTGCGATGGGGATTGAAGCAGGCCAGGTGCTGGCGCTGGACCAGATGGCGCGCAACGATAACGTGGTGTTTTCCGCCACCGGCATCACCAGCGGCGATCTGCTAAAAGGCATCACGCGCAACGGCAATATGGCGACCACTGAAACCCTGCTGATCCGCGGTAAATCACGCACCATTCGCCGCATCCAGTCGATTCATTACCTCGACCTGAAAGACGAAAGTCTGCATCAGTATATTTTGTAAAACCCGGATCGGGCATGCCCGACCCTTCGCGATCCTGTAGGGGCGACGGCATGCCTCGCCCTGCATTTACGCCGCGTGCGGCTGCGGATGCTTCGACAGCGGCAGCCAGCACAGCAGGATCAGCAGCGCGGTGCCAAACATCAGCATCCCCAGGCTGAACTGACCGTTCTGCGGCAGCAGCGCCGACAGCCAGGCGGTGATGCCGGAACCCAGATTCTGTAACCCCCCCACCAGCGCCCCGGCGGTGCCTGCCATATACGGCCACGGCTCCATTGCCCCAGTCGTCGCCAGCGGAAACAGCATCCCGGCACCGAAGAAGAACAGCGATGCCGGCACAATCAGCGTCCACAGGTTCATTACTCCGAGCCAGCCCGGGATCCACATCATCACCCCCGCCAGCAGGCAGCTATTCACCGCGTACCACATCACGGTGGTAAACGAACGCTCGCTGCGCCCGGCAAACCACGCGCCGAAAAAGGCAGCGGGCAGCGGCAGAATAAACAGAACGCTGACCGCGAGGCTGCTGTAACCCAGCACGCCGCCCATCAGCACCCCGCAGCTGGCCTCAAATACCGCAATCCCGGACAAAGCACCAATCAGGATCAGCAGATAACGTACAAAGCTGCTGTCGCCGAGCAAGGGCCGGTAGCGCGAGAAGAACGGGCGAGCCGGGAGTCCACCCGGGCGGGTTTCCGGCAGCCAGCGCAGCATGACGGCAGCGACCATCAGGCACAGCAGCAGCAGGAAAGCAAAGCAGGCCTGCCAGCCAAACAGGTGCGTCAGCCCGGCCCCGATGACCGGCGCAATAAGCGGGCTGACCAGAATGCCCATGTTGAGCAGGCTGTTGGCTTGGCGCAGCGCGCTGCCCGAATAGAGGTCGCGCGGCATAGTACGCGCCATCACGCCCGCCACGCCGGTGCCCATGCCCTGGATCGCCGCCCCCAGCACCAGTCCGTTCAGGCTGTGCGCCAGCAGCGCGGTCAGCGAACCGGCAATAAATACCGCCATGCCGAACAGGATCACCGGTCGGCGGCCAATATTATCCGACAGCGGACCGTAAAACAGCTGGGAAGCGCCGTAGGTCATCAGGTAAGCCGCCATCACTCGCTGCACCGCGCCGTCGCCCACGTGGAACGCCTCGGCAATGGTCGACATCGCCGGAACGTAGATGGTTTGCGCCATCTGCCCCACGGCCAGCAGCGCTATCAGCATCACTAACAGATGCCCGTTTTCTAATTTTTTCATCACTTAACGTCATTATAAAGAGGGGGAAAGTTCACTCAGTGAAGAGTGATCTGCCAGATATCCCGGCATAATGGCGCTGAAAATATCAGGATTGCGTGACAAAGCGAGGGGTCGGCAGCAAATAGCGCACGCGGCGCTGTCAGCAAAAGCAGGCGCAGCTGTAAATCATTTTTTACGCTACGTTTATAGAGTGCTCATACTTTGTCGATACGAGCTTTCGCATCGGCCAGCGGCTGGAAAAAGTCGCGACGGCTGGCGAAGATAGCCGCAGAGACGCCAATGATGTCGCAAATGAATTAAGGAGTTTTTTATGGCCGTTTGGGTCAATGCCCGCGTCAGTAAAGTGATCGACTGGACCGACAGTTTATTTAGCCTGATCGTCAACGCCCCCATCGACCCCTTCACCGCCGGTCAGTACGCAAAACTGTCGCTGGAGATTGACGGTGAACGCGTGGTGCGCGCTTACTCCTTCGTCAATGCTCCCAGCAATGAGAACCTGGAGTTCTACCTGGTGACGGTGCCGGAAGGAAAGCTCAGCCCGCGTCTGCACGCGCTGAAACCCGGCGATGAAGTGATGATTACCCAGGACGCACAGGGCTTCTTCGTCATCGATGAAATTCCCGAGTGTAAGAACCTGTGGATGCTGGCAACCGGCACCGCTATCGGCCCGTATCTGTCGATTCTGGAGGAGGGTAAAGGGCTGGAGCGCTTCGAGAATATTGTGCTGCTGCACGCGGCACGCTATGCGCAGGATCTGAGCTATCTGCCGCAGATGCAGGAGCTGCAGCAGCGCTACAACGGCCAGCTGCAGATCCAGACCGTGGTCAGCCGCGAGGAGAGCCCGGGCTCACTGACCGGCCGCGTCCCGGCCCTGATTGAGAGCGGCCAGCTGGAAGCCGCTACCGGGCTGACCATTGATGCGGAAACCTGCCACGTCATGCTGTGCGGCAACCCGCAAATGGTGCGCGACACTCAGCTGGTGCTGAAGGAGACGCGCGGCATGCGTAAACATCTCAAGCGCAAGCCGGGCCATATGACCAGCGAGCACTACTGGTAATCAACCGCCCGCCGGCGCAGAAATGCCACCGACTGCGCCGGTTTGCCAAAGCGGTTATCGCCGGGCGTGCCGGCAAGGGCTCCCAGCTCCACCAGCATACTGACGAGGATCAGCGTCGGGATAAAGCGCCCCACCAGCCACTGCGCCTCACCGGGCAGCATTGCCCAGTGCCCGGCCATCAGCATCCAGCCCAGCACCAGCAGCAGCGCCCACTGCCCGCCTTTATTGCGGTCATGCAGCCGCTTGACCAGCACCGCACTGCTCGGCCACAGCAGCGCCACCACGCAGAACGCGGCGGTCTGCGTGTCGACCAGGCCTTGACCGGCAATCGTAAACAGCAATACCAGCAGCAGCAGCCAGGTGGCCTGCCATATCCAGAAGTCGCGCCGCCCCAGCCGGCCGCGAAAAGAGAAACACCACTGTTGTAAGGTCATTATTTTTATCTCAGAGTTCCAGGCGCCTTTGACTTTACCGGTCATTGTCCGTTTTAATCTTGAGCTGAGTTTACTGGTTAGGGCCGATGAAATGAAGAATGCACGATGGGCAGGGATTGCACTGCTAACCACCATGACCTTCGCGGTGGCTCACGCAGCGCCTGAGCCACAGGCGCGAACCGAACATCTGCCGGCAGCCCCGTATTTGCAGGCGGGTTCTCCCACCTTTGATATGACTATCGGCCAGTTTCGCGAAAAGTATAATGCTGCCAACACAACGTTACCGTTGAGTGAATATCGCGCCATTGACAGCAGCGGCGACAAAATCAATTTGACGCGTGCTGCCAGCAAGATCAACGAAAATCTTTACTCCTCAACGGCACTGGAGCACGGCACCGGCAAAGTCAAAACGCTGCAGATCACCTGGCTACCGATCCCCGGGCCGGAGCAAAAAGCCTCGCGCGACAAAGCGCTGGCGTATATGGCCGCGTTTATGCGCTACTTTGAGCCGATGTTGAGCAACGAACAGTGCCTGAAGCGCGTCAATGACCTGCTGGCGAAGGGTAAAGGCTCCCGATACTTCCAGCAAACCGAGGGCGCGCTGCGCTATATCGTTGCTGATAATGGCGAAAAAGGGCTGACGTTTGCCGTCGAGCCGCTGAAGCTGGCGCTGGCTGCCCCCTGAGAGCGGATGCGCAAAGGATGACGAAAAGCAAAGCCTTTGCGATGTTTGATCTCTATACTGTCTGGCAGACAATGCTGCCCGTTGGCAGCTTTAATACTCTCAAAGCGTGGAGGATAGAATGCGACATCCATTAGTTATGGGTAACTGGAAACTGAACGGTAACAAACAGATGGTCAACGAGCTGATCGCCGGTCTGCGTACCGAGCTGAGCGGCGTTGATGGTTGTGGCGTAGCGATTGCTCCGCCTGTGATGTATCTGGATCAGGCTAAACACGCCATTTCCGGTAGCCACATCGCTCTGGGTGCGCAGAACGTCGACGTTAACCTGTCTGGCGCCTTCACCGGTGAAGTTTCTGCTGACATGCTGAAAGACCTTGGCGCAGAGTACATCATCATTGGTCACTCTGAGCGCCGTACCTACCACGCGGAAAGCGACGAGCTGATCGCCAAAAAATTCGCCGTGCTGAAAGCGGCTGGCCTGACCCCGGTGCTGTGCATCGGCGAAACCGAAGCTGAAAACGAAGCGGGCAAAACCGAAGAAGTTTGCGCACGTCAGATCGACGCCGTGCTGAACAGCCAGGGCGCTGACGCGTTCAACGGCGTGGTGGTGGCTTATGAGCCCGTCTGGGCTATCGGGACCGGTAAATCAGCGACTCCAGCGCAGGCTCAGGCCGTGCACAAGTTTATCCGTGACCATATCGCGAAGAAAGATGCTGCTGTGGCCGCTCAGGTCATCATCCAGTACGGCGGTTCCGTCAACGACAAAAACGCGGCAGAGCTGTTTGCTCAGCCGGATATCGACGGTGCCCTGGTGGGCGGCGCATCACTGAAAGCCGACGCTTTCGCAGCGATCGTTAAAGCCGCTGCCGCGGCGAAAAAAGCCTGACGATCTCTCCCTGCCCCGCCCGGGGCAGGGTTTAAGCAAACGCCTCAACCAGCGCTTTCAGCCGCACTGCACTCTGTGCAAACCCCTCTCGTGGCATATTTGTCACGCTCAGCACCAGCCCGTTTTGACAGCGCGAACCTGCCTGATACCACACCGACAGCGGTGAGGGAGCCATACCGTATGCCAGCGCCTCGCGGGCGATGCGCGTATCCCGGCTGCCCGGCGGCAGCACAATCACCACTGCCAGCCCCGCTCGCTGCACCTGCGGGAACAGCGGCAGCAGTGCCGCCAGCATCAGCGCCAGCCGCTCGCTGTAGAGCCGCTTCATGCGGCGCAGATGGCGCATAAAGTGGCCTTCGTGCATAAACTCGGCGACGGCATTGTGCAGCACGAACGAGGAGGCCGGCGCCATCAGCGCCGCTGCCTCAGAGAAATGCGCCGCCTGCGCGGCGGGCACCACCAGATAGCCCAGCCGTAGGGCCGGGCTGAGGTTTTTACTGAAGGTGCCGATATGCAGCACCCGGCCGCCGTCCAGCGCAGCCAGCGCGGGGGCAGCACGCCCCTGCAGCTGCAACTCGCCAAGGTAGTCATCCTCGATAATCCAGCTGTTATGCTGCTGTGCCCAGCTCAGCAGCGCGCTGCGGCGCGCCAGCGACAGCGTCATTCCCAGCGGCGCCTGCTGTCCGGCCGTCACCAGCGCTGCCGCAGCATCGGGCGCCAGCCGCAGCCCCTCCGCCACTGAGATCCCCTGTTCATCCACCGGCAGCGGCACGTTCTCGACCCCGGCCAGCGTCAGCGCCTTACGCGCCAGCAGGTAACCGGGATCTTCCGTCCACACGCGCTGGCCGCGCAGCCCGAGGGCAAGAAAAATCAGCCCGAGCGCCCCGGCATAGCCGTTGGTAATAATGATTTGCGCCGTATCGCAGCGGATGCCGCGCGCCATCGACAGATAGCTGACCAGCTGCTGGCGCAGCGCCAGGCTACCGCGCGGATCCGCATAGCCTGTTGGCTTACTGGCCATTTCACGCGCGTGGCGCGTCACAATGCGCGACCAGACTTTGGCCGGAAACGCATCATCGGCCGGCACGCCCATCTGAAAGGTCAGCGGCACGCTGTCGAACGCATGCACGATATCGGCCAGCGGCGGCAGCACCGCCGATTCAGGCTGTGGGCTACGGTTTGCCAGTGGCCGCGTGACCTCCGCCACCCAGGTGCCCGCTGCACCTTTCGCCACCAGCAGCTGGCTGTCGACCAGCATGTCATACGCCGCACGCACGGTGCCGCGCGCCACGCCGAGCTGCGCCGCCAGGTCACGACAGGAAGGCACCCGTGCGCCGGGCGTCAGCCGCCCCTCTTCCACCGCCTGGCCGATCGCATTGCGGATCTGCTCGCTGAGCGAGTGGGCAGAATCGCGAGTTAACGCAATATCCAGCCCCGATGGACCACTGTTTTTGTCAATTCCTGGCACTTTCCGCTACCCATAAAACCGGTAAAAATAACGCCCTGACCCGCTAAGAGGAAAAGACAATGAGTGAACGTATCGACTTTAATGCCACATCACCTGCAGGAATGAAAGCGCTGGCCGGCGTCTATAGCTACGTCGCACAGAGCGGCCTTTCACACGAACTGATCGAGCTTATCTTCCTGCGCGTCTCGCAGATTAACGGCTGTGCTTACTGTATCGATATGCACACCAAAGCGTTACATAAAGCGGGCATGCCGTGGGACAAAATTGTGCTCACTCAGGTGTGGGAAGAGGCGGGGAACTGGTTCTCGAAGCGTGAAGGTGCCGCGCTGGCCTGGGCCGAATCCCTGACGCTGATTGCCACCACTCACGCGCCGGATGCGGTTTTTGCCGCAGTGCAAGCGGAATTTAGCGACAAAGAAATTAGCGACATGGTGATTGCCATAGGTTTGATGAATGCTTACAACCGGCTGGCCATCAGCCTGCGCAAATTACCCGACAGCGCGCCACGCGACTAACCCCTTCCTGTTCAGAGAGTTACCCCTCAAATTTCTGTGGAATTTTCAAAATTGCAGCGGGCCGTTCAACGGCCCGTATAAATGTTACTTATTTTATTATCTCTATCATTCTCATTTTTAATCTTTAAACACTTTTTTAATTAGCCCGTAACAATGGTATATTTCTGACGCTATTGCATGGCGATTAAACCTGCATCAAATCGGTGGTTTTTCGCTATCTGCAATCCTGAAAGGGCGAGGCAGTCCGACTGACTCCAGAAGATTCAGCGCTGTTACTCTACTTAACATGTTGATTTCCTTGAATACACGGAGATGTCGTCTCATGCGCAAACTGGCAGTAGAGAAACACGTCGATGTATTACTAATCGGTGGTGGCGTCATGAGCGCCACGTTAGGTACCTACCTGCAAGAGCTGGAGCCACAGTGGCATATCGGCATGGTAGAGCGTCTGGACAGTGTGGCGGAAGAGAGCTCGAACGGCTGGAACAATGCCGGTACCGGGCACTCCGCGCTGATGGAGCTGAACTACACGCCAGAAAATGCCGACGGTTCGGTCGAGATTAAAAAAGCGGTGGAAATTAACGAAGCCTTCCAGATTTCCCGCCGTTTCTGGGCACACCAGGTGCAGCGCAACGTACTGCGTAACCCCAAAAGCTTTGTTACCAGCGTCTCGCATATGAGCTTCGTCTGGGGCGAAGAGAACGTGAAGTTCCTGAAAAACCGCTACAGCGCCCTGCAAAACAGCACGCTGTTCCGCGGCATGGAATTTTCTGAAGACCCGGACCTGATCCGCCAGTGGGTGCCGCTGGTGATGGAAGGGCGCGACGTCAGCCAGAAAGTGGCGGCTACGCGTATCCCGACCGGTACCGACGTCAACTTCGGCGAGATTACCCGCCAGCTGATCGCCTCACTGCAAAAAAGCGATCGCTTCGAGCGCCAGACCAGCCATGAGGTGCGGGCGATCAAACGCGCCGCCGACGGTAGCTGGACGGTCAGCGTCTACGACCTGAAAAGCGGTGAGCAGCAGACGATCCATGCAAAATACGTGTTTATCGGTGCCGGCGGCGCAGCCCTGACGCTGCTGCAGGAATCCGGTATTCCGGAAGCGAAAAACTACGCGGGTTTCCCGGTGGGCGGCGAGTTTCTCGTCACCGACAACCCGGAAATTGTCGCCCGTCATCAGGCGAAGGTTTACGGCAAAGCTTCCGTGGGCGCGCCACCGATGTCGGTGCCGCACCTCGACAGCCGCACGCTGGACGGCAAGCAGGTGCTGCTGTTCGGGCCGTTCGCCACCTTCTCCACCAAATTCCTCAAGCAGGGCTCGCTGTGGGATATGTTCGGCTCCATCACCCCGTCGAATCTTCTGCCGATGATGCGCGTGGGGCTGGATAACTTTGACCTGGTGAAATACCTGGTCGGCCAGGTAATGCTGAGCGCGGACGACCGCATCAGTGCGCTGCGCGAATACTTCCCGGAAGCGGAGAAAGCCGACTGGCGCCTGGTGAAAGCCGGGCAGCGCGTGCAGATCATTCAGAAAGATGCCGATAAAGGCGGCGTGCTGAAGCTGGGTACCGAAGTGGTCACCTCCGAGGATGGCACTATCTCTGCCCTGCTGGGCGCATCTCCTGGCGCCTCAACGGCAGCGCCGATCATGCTGGATCTGATGAGCAAAGCGTTTAAGCAGCAGATGGCAACGCCTGAATGGCAGAGCAAGCTGAAGGCGATTATTCCTTTCTACGGCCAGCGCCTGAACGGCAACGTCGCGGCGACCGAGAAAGAGCTGGCCGAAACCAGCCGCATTCTGCAGCTGGACTACACGCCAATGGCGCCAGCCGCCAACGACGAGCCGGTCACTGCGGTGAATTCGGTGGTCGGTAAGTAATCGGTTTACGGGCGCGGTATGCCACGCCCGTACGTAGGGGTCGGGCATGCCCGACCCGCTGCGCATTGATGATTACGCCATCTGAAACGCTTCGATTAACATCCACAGGGTCGTCACCAGCAGCGACAGCGCCATCAGGCTGTTAAACAGCTGTAATTTCCACGCCACCTGCAAATGCCTGCCTAAGCGGTCGCCCATCGCCGCCCACAGTAAAATGCACGGCAGATTCAGCGCCATAAAGCCGAGCATCACCGTCAGGATGGTGCTGTTAACGGTATACATCAGCGCCACGTTAATCGCCATCAGCCACGCTTTCGGGTTGACTGCCTGAAATAACACCCCGCCAATAAACGTCATCGGCCGCGCTTTCTCACGCATCTCCGGCGCGCCGGAACGGTAGATTTTCCACGACAGCCACAGCAGGTAGACGCAGCCGACCAGCGTCAGCGGCAGGCGAATCGCCGACATCCACTGCAACAGCACCTCCAGCAGCCCTCCGGCCAGCGCCGTTTGCAGCGCACAGCCGACCAGAATGCCGCTGACCATTGGCAGCGTGCGGCGCATGCCAAAGTTAACCCCGGAAGTCGCCAGCAGCATATTGTTCGGGCCTGGCGTAATCGACATCACGGTGACGTAGCTGATAAATGAGGGATCGAGCATGTTAGGTATCCTGCTGTTCAGATGAGGAGACCAGTGTATTCAGCGCCCGGCAATGGTAACAGATGCAGAAACCCGCTATTGTTATGAGTACAAATCACCATATTTGCAACTGTACCCATTCCGCGAGGAGCACACTGTGTCCATCTTCGAACCGCAGGCCACGCTGTACCATCAGCTGGCGGAGACGCTTGCCGAGGCGATTCGTCAGGGCACCTTTATGCCGGGCAGCCGCCTGCCTGCCATTCGCCGCTGCGCCAGCATCCATCAGGTTAGCGTCAATACCGTACTCACCGCTTACGGCATCCTCGAAGATCGCGGTCTGATTGAAGCGCGCCCGCAATCCGGCTACTACGTGCGCGATGCGCTACCGGCTCTGACGCGGCAATCCTTTCAGCACAGCAGCGTGCGTTCGCCAGGCCGTGAGAAGCTCGATCTGATCGATGCGGTGTTTGCCGCGCAGAATCACAGTGACTACACCAATATTTCGCTGGCCTGCCCGCAGAGCGGTGACTTCTTCCCGACGGCGAAAATCAGCCGCATTATGGCCTCGCTGCTGCGCCGGGAGCCGCAGCTGATTGGCCGCTATGCCCTGCCGCCCGGCAGCGTGCGCCTGCGCCGTGAGATAGCCCGGCGCTCAATGGACCTCGGCATCACCATCAGCGCGGAAGACGTCACGCTGACGCACGGCTGTATGGAGGCGCTGCAGCTCGGGCTGCGTGCCGTGACCCAGCCGGGCGACTGCGTCGGGGTGGAAACACCCACCTATTTTTATCTGTTTCCGCTGCTGGCCAGCCTCGGGCTAAAGGTACTGGAGATCCCCACCGACCCGCAGTACGGGCTGTCGCTCGATGCGCTGGAGCTGCTGCTGCAGGAGAAGCGGATTCAGGCGCTGATCGCCATGCCGAATGCGCAAAATCCGCTCGGCAGCAGCATGACGCTGGCCGGGAAAAAACGCGTGGCGCAGCTGGTGAATCAGTATCAGGTGCCGCTGCTGGAAGACGGGCTGTATGCGGAGCTGCAGTTCTGCTGGCCGCTGACCCCGGCGGTGAAAGCCTTCGACGAAGGCGGCTGGGTGATGTACTGCAGCAGCTTTACTAAAACCGTCACGCCGGACTTCCACCTCGGCTGGATTGCCGCCGGGCGCTTTGCTCAGCAGCTGGCGCGCCTGAAGGCGGTCTCGTCGCTGGCCGAATCGCGCCTGCTGTCGGAAACGCTGGGGCACTTTCTGGAATCGGGTGGCTACGACCATCATCTGCGCTCGCTGCGCCGCCGCTATGCCGCACAGCTGGAAGAGGCGCGTGGCATTATCGCCCGTCATTTCCCGCAGGGCACGCGCGCCACGCGTCCCAGCGGCGGGTTTGTTTTCTGGGTGGAGTTACCGGGCAATGTCGACAGCGTGGAGCTGTTCCACCGCCTGCTGCAGGAGAAGATCTGCCTGACGCCCGGCGCGCTCTATACGCTGTCCGAGCGCTGTAACCACGCGCTGCGCATCTCCTGCTGCTATCCGTTTGACGAGCGTTATTCCTGGGCTCTGAAACGCACCGGCGCGCTGGCCTGTGAGATGAGCGGGATTGCCGCCGGGATTTAAATGGCGCTGCTGCCTATGGCGTACCGTTGCGGCCCCAGGTGGCATAGCCTTTACGCGCCGTCAGCCGTTCATAGTAGGCACGCACCGCAGGCAGCTCGGCGTGGTCGAGCGGGGTTTCATACCAGCGGTTGACCGACAGCCCAATGGGGACATCAGCCAGCGAGAATGACTCCCCGGCCACATAGGCGCCGGTGCGCTCCAGCTGCTGGTTAAGGATGCCCATGGTGTACGACCAGCCTTTACAGGCGGCGGCCAGCAGGCGCGGGTCCTGATGCGCCGCAGAGTGGCGCACCAGCGACATAAATGCGTAGCGCCAGGCGGTATTCAGCTCGGTGGCCTGCCAGTCAATCCACTGGTCAACGCGCGCGCGCTGCTGCGGATGCGTCGGGTAAAGCGCTTCGCCACCGTAAGCATTCGCCAGGTAGCGGATGATGGTGTTGGACTCCCACAGGATAAAGTCTCCGTCCATCACCACCGGGATCAGCGCGTTAGGGTTGAGCGCCTTAAATTCGGCCTCCTGCGGCGACTTGAAGCCTTCGCCCCACTCTTCGCGGCGAAAACTGATGCCGAGCTCGTCGCAGACCCACAGCACTTTTCTGACGTTAATCGATGAGGCACGTCCCAGTATTTTCAGCATAAATTGGTCACTTTTTTAGCCAGCGTGGTTTATTAATACCATAATAACCGGCACTGACAACCGCCACCCGAATCGCAGACGCACGGTCTGCGAACTTGAACAGGTACAGTTATGACGCAATTACGCGCTTTTAAACAGGTCGATGTTTTTACCTCTTCCCCCTATAACGGCAACCCGCTGGCGGTGATCATGGATGCCAGCGATCTCAGCGATGAGCAGATGCAAACCATCGCCCGCTGGACCCATCTCTCCGAAACCACCTTTGTCCTGCCGGCCACCGACCCGGCTGCCGACTACCGGGTGCGAATTTTTACCCCGGATTACGAACTGCCGTTTGCCGGGCACCCTACGCTGGGTACGGCTCACGCGCTGCTGGAAGCCGGCATCACGCTAAAAAATGCGGGTGAGATTGTGCAGCAGTGCGGGATTGGGCGGGTGAAGGTAAAGATTAGCGACGACGGCGCGCTGGCCTTTGCCGCCCCGGAAGCCATTCTTACCCCGTTCAGCGATGCGCCCATCAGCAGCGCGCTGAACAGCGACAGCCTGGAGGAGCAGCTGCCGGTCACCATCGCCGATATGGGTATTCGCTGGCTGCTGGTGCCGATGACCTCGGCAGACGCGGTGCTGGCGATTAAACCGGATGCGGTGGAGCTTGCCCGCCTGATAAAAAAGGCGCGGGTCAATGGCGTGATGCCGTTTGGCCCAATTCAGGGAGCAGAAGAGCAGTATGAAGTGCGCGGCCTGCTGATTGAACAGGGTGCAGTGACGGAAGATCCGGTTACCGGCAGCGCCAACGCCTGCCTTGCCCGCTATTTCCAGCAGCGCGGCGTGGAGCTGGACTACCGCGTGCGCCAGGGTACGGCAATGCAGCGTGCTGGCCGCCTGAGCGTCAGCTACGGCGCCGACGGCATCTGGATTGGTGGCCAGACCGTCACGGTGATTGACGGCACTATCCGCTTATAGCGCAACCACCAGTGTATCAATGCAAACCCCGTAGTGGCTGACCCTCTTTTTCGGTCAGCCAGATGGCGTTTCGCTCAGCCAGCCATTTCAGCAATTACAGGTACATCCCGCCCGACGCTTCAATACGCTGGCCGTTTATCCAGCGGCACTCTTCGCTCAACAGCGCGGCAACGGCGTAACCGATATCCTCCGGCAGCCCGACGCGACCCAGCGCGGTTTGTGAGGCGATCCCGGCGTTAATCTCCGCGTTATCCCGTACCCGGCCGCCGCCGAAGTCGGTTTCAATCGCTCCCGGTGCCAGCACATTCACGGCAATGCCGCGTGTACCCAGCTCTTTTGCCTGGTAGCGCGTCAGCACCTCAATCGCCCCTTTCACCGCCGCATAAGCAGCGGATCCCGGATGGGTAAAGCGCGCCAGGCCGCTCGACACGTTGAGAATGCGCCCGCCGTCGGCGATCAGCGGCAGCAGCTTCTGCGTCAGGAAGAACGGGCCTTTAAAATGGATATCCACCAGCTGATCAAACTGCTGTTCCGTGGTGTCGACAAACGGCTGGTAGAGCGCGGTTCCGGCGTTGTTTAATAAATAATCAAAATTTTTACGCTGCCACTCCGTTGCCAGCTGCTTTTCCACTTCCGCCGCAAAGGTTGCGAACGTCGCGCTGTCGCCCACGTCCAGCGGCAGCGCCACCGCACGCGCTCCCAGCGCGCTAATGCGCTCAACAACCGCCTGCGCCTCCTGCTGCTGGCTACGATACGTCAGAATGATATCAACACCTTTTTCCGCCAGTTTCAGCGCCGCATTTTGGCCTAAACCGCGGCTGCCGCCGGTGATTAACGCAATTTTATGGCTCATTTTCTTCTCCTGGGAGTTGGCTGTGGACAAAAAAGAGGATATTACCTGCTGGCTGATCTATAAATGTCCTGAGATACGCTTCACTGTTCCATTACTAACAACAATGAGCGCTACAATGGATAAAATTCACGCAATGCAGGTGTTTGTCAGGGTCGCAGAGATGCAGAGTTTTACCCGCGCTGCCGACAGCCTGGGCTTGCCGAAAGGCAGCCTGTCGCGCCAGATTCAGGCGCTGGAAAACAGCCTCGGTTCACGCCTGCTGCACCGCACCACGCGCCGGGTGCAGCTGACGCAGGATGGCCAGGTCTATTTCGAGCGCTGTCGCGACGTGCTGGCAACGCTGGAGGAGATGGATTCACTGTTTCAGCACGATCCGGCGACCCTGAGCGGCCGCCTGCGCGTGGATATGCCGGTCAGCCTTGCCAGTAATTACCTGATCCCACTGCTGCCTGAGTTCTTGCAGCACTACCCGGGCATTGAGCTCGAGCTAAGCAGCAGCGACCGCCGGGTGGATGTGATCCGCGAGGGATTTGACTGCGTGGTGCGCGTCGGGACGCTGGAGGACTCCGGCCTGATAGCGCGCCAGCTGGGGCATCTGCCGCTGATTAACTGCGCCAGCCCGGATTACCTGGCGCGTTTCGGCACGCCCAATACGCTGGAGGCGCTATCCCAGCACGCCATGGTGCACTACAGTCAACAGCTGGGCGGGCAGCCGGAAGGCTTTGAGTATTTCGACGGCAAAACCGCCACGCTGATTAAGACCGGCGGGGTGATCACCGTTAACAGCACCGAAACCTACCGTTCGGCCTGCATCGCCGGGCTGGGGATTATTCAGGTGCCGCGGGTGGGGGTGACTCAGGCGCTGAAGGAGAAAAAGCTGGTCGAAATCCTGCCCTATTTTCCGGCAAGGCCCATGCCGCTGTCGCTGCTATATCCACATCGCCGCAACCTGGCGCGCCGCGTACAGGTTTTCATCGAATGGCTTAGTCAGGTCCTGAAACGCTACGTTGCCTGACCAGCAGGCTATAATTCACTACGTCAGTTCATTAAAAGGATAGAGAAGAAGTTATGACGGATAATCAACAACGCGATCCCCGGAAGCCAGAGCAGCCTGCACAAAAGCCGCTGATCAACATTAAAACCGGCAATCACACGGTCGATAAATCCATTTCCCACGTTTCAAGACTGGTTAGCTGGTTCCAGGCTATTCCGGCGGTGGCGCACTTTATTCGCGCCGGTGAGCGCTTTAACGATCGTCTCGGCAGCCAGTTTGGCGCGGCAATCACCTATTTTTCCTTTCTCTCGCTGATCCCGATCCTGATGGTGTCATTTGCCGCCGTCGGTTTCGTGCTGGCCTCAAACCCGGATCTGCTGACCGGGCTGATCAACAAGATCGTCGGCAGCATCAGCGATCCCGCGCTGGCCGCCACGCTGAAAAGCACCGTCAATACCGCCATTCAGCAGCGCACCACCGTCGGGCTGACGGGTTTACTGGTGGCGCTCTACTCCGGGATTAGCTGGATGGGCAATCTGCGGGAGGCGATCCGCGCGCAGTCGCGTGACGTCTGGGAACGTACGCCGCAGGATCAGGAGAAGATCTGGTTTAAATATACCCGTGACTTTATCTCGCTAACCGGGCTGGTGTTTGCGCTGATTATCACGCTGTCGCTGACCTCGATTGCCGGTTCGGCGCAGGCGTCGATTGTGCGGGCGCTGGGGCTGGAGGGCATCGAGTGGCTGCGTCCGGCGATGACGCTGATCGCCCTGTCGATCTCTATCTTTGCCAACTATCTGCTGTTTCTGTGGATTTTCTGGATACTGCCCCGCCATAAGCCGCGTAAAAAAGCGCTGTTTCGCGGCACGCTGCTGGCGGCGATCGGTTTTGAGGTGATTAAATTCATTATGACCCTGACGCTGCCGAAGCTGGCATCCTCACCTTCCGGTGCGGCGTTCGGTTCGGTACTGGGGCTGATGGCGTTCTTCTACTTCTTTGCGCGCCTGACGCTGTTCTGCGCCGCGTGGATTGCCACCGCGCAGTACAAAAATGACCCGGAACCGGAGCAGAATAAGCGGGTGGCGTAAATCGGAGCTGATAGCGGGTCGACCGAAAAAAAGGTCGACCCCTACAGAAAACCGCCAGAAGTTATTTCAATATCGCGCAGCTGTGATCCTGCAACTCTTCGGCAGAAGCGCGATTCAGCAGCAGCAGATTGCGCTTCACCACCATCAGCACCCTCTTGCCATCGCCCAGTGCGGCAATCGTTACGCCGTAGCTACCCATCTCTTCCCGGGCGCCAGGCAGCTCATTGGCAATGCGGATAAACGGGCTGGTGCGCTTAAACTCATCGCGGGTGATGATGCGCAGCTGGTACTGATGCTCCCCCAGCTGCTGGCTCTGCCACTGGGCGGTCAGCGTTTTACCCAGCGCGTCCAGCCGCTGCCGGATATCCGGGCGCAGGCAGGAGATGTGAATATGCAGCTGGTTCTGCGTGCGGCCCCAGCGAGAGTTGATCGTCAGCGCATAATTGCGGTCATCAATTATCGCGCCGCGCTTCTCTTCCATAAAATGCCGCGCCCGCCAGGCCTCGGCAAAATAGTTTGGCGTGGCAGGATTGAGTAATTTCTGGCTCTCTATGCCGCTCACTTTCGCCACCGGTATCAGCAAAAATTGCAGCGGACCGTTGCGGTCTTTCAGCACCACATAGCCATCCTGAATATTGACCTGGCGGCAGGGAGCCGGATTATTTTTTTGTTGCTGACCGGGGACACACTGCTGGCTGACAATTTTCCATAACGCATCCGAATTTTTATGAAAATTCAGCGCCATAGAAGCACACCCGACGGTTACCAGTACCCCTAAAGCCACCAGCACAATAACAAGCCGCCTTCGTCCCGACATCTCTTTCACACCTCTGACCACTCATCGCTCACAATGTATTCTAAGCGGGACAGGAAATCATGCGAATTTAATTGTAGAGCGCCGGTTAACTGAAATTATTTAATACCGTTGATGACCAAAATCAAATAGCGAAAAAAAGGGCCGACAATGTCGGCCCTCATGGAATCGCGGTTACTCCGCTTAGCGCTTCATCACCTGGTCATAAGTCCCACCTTCAGCGAAGTGGGTCTTCTGTGCCTGCGTCCAGCCACCAAACTTATTATCAATGGTAAACAGTTTCACCGGCTGGAAGGTGCTGGCATATTTCTTCGCCACGGCGGCATCGCGCGGACGGTAGAAGTTCTGCGCGGCGATATCCTGCCCTTCAGTGGAGTAGAGGTACTTCAGGTATTCGTCGGCCACTTTACGCGTATCGCGCTCATCCACCACTTTGTCGACCACGGAAACGGTCGGCTCGGCGAGGATCGATTCGCTTGGCGTGACAATTTCAAACTGGTCTTTGCCAAGCTTATTGACGGCCAGATAGGCTTCGTTTTCCCACGCAATCAGCACATCGCCAATGCCGCGCTCCACGAAAGTATTCGTCGCGCCGCGCGCGCCGGAATCCTGCACTTCGACGTTTTTAAACAGCGCCTTGACGTAATCCTGTGCTTTTGCCTGGTCGCCTTTGTTCTGATCCAGCGCCCAGCCCCAGGCCGCCAGATAGTTCCAGCGCGCACCGCCAGAAGTTTTCGGGTTCGGGGTGATCACCGACACGCCAGGTTTGATTAAATCTGGCCAGTCGTGAATTTGTTTTGGGTTACCTTTGCGCACCAGGAAAACAATGGTGGAGGTGTAAGGCGCGGAGTTATCCGGCAGGCGTTTGATCCAGTTTTTATCAATGCGGCCGCGTTCGGCAATCGCATCCACGTCGGAGGCCAGCGCCAGCGTTACCACATCGGCCTTAATACCGTTAATCACCGAGGTCGCCTGCTTACCTGAACCGCCGTGCGACTGGCGGATCACCACATTATCGCCGGTTTCCTGCTTGTAGTGCGCGCTAAAGGCTTTGTTGTACTGCTCGTAAAGCTCACGGGTCGGATCGTACGACACGTTCAGCAGCTGAATATCCTTCGCCAGCACGCTGGTTGAGGCCAGTAACAGGGTAATTCCCACACTCCACTTATTCATTGCACGCACTCCCAAAGGTTTTTATCTGCGTGAAGCGTGACACAAAGCGAAGTATGAATTAAAGAATTAAAAATTAGCTGTAATAACCATATGGAATAACGCTACGCATAAGAAAGGCGCTGACCTGCAGCGCCTTGCTTTGAGACAGGAAAATCAGTAAAGCTTCTTGGCAGTTTCCAGCCAGTCACCTTTAAACGGACGCTTCATGTTCTCAATCGCGTCGATAATGTCGTGATGCACCATCTTCTCGTTCTGAATACCGACGCAGCGGCCACCGTAGCCCTGCAGCAGCAGCTCGATAGAGTAAGCGCCCATGCGGGAAGCCAGAATGCGGTCATAGGCAACCGGCGCACCGCCGCGCTGAATGTGGCCCAGCACCGTGGCACGGGTTTCGCGCTTGGTCTCTTCTTCGATATATTTCGCCAGATCGTCGATATCGCAGATGTGCTCGGTAATCGCGACGATAGCGTGTTTTTTACCTTTGGCGATACCGGCTTTAATCTCGCTCACCAGCTCTTCACGGGTGTACGGATATTCCGGCAGCACGATAAACTCACAGCCACCGGCAATTGCCGCCGCCAGCGTCAGGTCACCACAGTAGCGGCCCATTACCTCAACGATAGAGATGCGCTGGTGTGATGAGGAGGTATCGCGCAGGCGGTCAATCGCTTCGACCACGGTTTCCAGCGCGGTGAAGTAACCGATGGTGTAGTCGGTACCGGCCACATCATTGTCGATGGTGCCCGGCAGACCGATGCACGGGAAGCCCATCTCCGTCAGGCGCTTGGCGCCCATGTAGGAGCCATCGCCGCCGATCACCACCAGCGCATCAATACCGCGCTTTTTCATGTTCTCAATCGCCACGGTGCGCACGTCTTCATTACGGAATTCCGGGAAGCGCGCCGAGCCGAGGAAAGTGCCGCCGCGGTTAATCATATCGGACACGCTGTAGCGGTCGAGATTGATCATGCGGTCTTCATACAAGCCCAGATAGCCGTCATAAATGCCACAAACTTCCAGTCCTTCACTGAGCGCGGCGCGGACCACACCGCGGATTGCAGCGTTCATGCCTGGGGCGTCACCGCCGCTTGTCAGTACACCGATTTTCTTAATCATGACAACCTCTGAACTTGTAGATGCAAATGTTAAATTCTGGACGCCGGAGCATAACGACGTACGCGAGCGAGATAAGCGACTCAATTAATGGCAATAGTATATCAAACCCTGCCAGCTGAATTGATTCAGGTCAGGCAACATTCGGCTATTTTTTTTGCGTTGCATCACGTTTTACGCAGTGCAGACAGTCACTATTTCATTTAAAAAGTTTTACAGCTGAAAACTTCCCTGACGCCCTTAGGGCACCACGGAACAGGGATCCTGATGAATAATCACGTCAGAACCTGGAAATTTTTGTAAAAGCGCCTGTTCAACCTGTTCGGCTACCTGATGAGCCTGGTACAACGGCAGGTGATCGTCCATTTCCAAATGCAGCTGAATAAAACGGGTGGGGCCAGACTGACGGGTGCGGATATCGTGGGCGCCCTGCACGCCAGGCCACGCGGCAACGATATCAATAATCGCCTGATGCTCTTCCTCGGGCAGCGCGCGATCGAGCAGCGCCTGCACGGCTTCATAACCCATGCGCAGAGCACTATACAAAATCCACACGCCAATCCCTAACGCAAATAGCGCATCGGCGCGGTGGAAGCCGTACCAGCTCAATCCCAACGCCAGCAGGATCGCGCCATTCATCACCACGTCAGACTGGTAGTGCAGCATATCGGCACGGATCGCCTGGCTGCGGGTACGCCGCACCACCCAGCGCTGGAAAGTTACCAGCACCAGCGTCGAAAACAGGGCAATAAGCGTCACAATGATGCCGATAATGGGGGCTTTCATCGGTTCAGGAGAAGCGAGATGTTGCAGGCCGGTGAGAAACAGGAACAGGGCAGAACCGGAGATAAACATGCTTTGCGCCAGCGCCGCGAGGGATTCGGCTTTGCCGTGCCCGAAGGTATGCTCCGCATCGGCAGGCTGGAGCGAGTAGCGCACCACCAGCAGATTGGTGAGCGAGGCGGCGATATCCACCAGCGAGTCCACCAGCGCTGCCAATAAGCTGACTGAACCGGTGTACCACCAGGCGAAGATTTTGATCAGCAGCAGTAGCGAAGCCAACGCCGTGGCTGCCAGCGCCGCCGAGTTAACTAAGCGCGCATAGTTTGCATTCATAGCGTTACCCACCCGATTCAGTGCCTTTAAGTATACTGGTTTTCGGGCAAAAAAAACCCCCACCATCATGGTGGGGGAAGACAGGGATATTGTCTATGGCAAGGAAAAACAGGGATACTATGTTACTGGTTACTGCGGGTTACTACCGGTACTGCTTGCTGCCTGCAGCGGTGATGACAGCTGCATATTCGTTAGCCTGCGCAATTCTTCAAGGCGCTGCTGATGTTTCTGTTGCAAAACGGCCTGCTGCTGTGGCGTTAACAGGTGGTACATCTGGTTGCGTATCCGGGCCATTTCGACCTGGCGCGCCACTTCCGCCTGTGCAATCTTTTGCGCCTGAGCCTGGTAAGCCGCTTCGTCAAATTTTTCTGCAATAATCAGTTCGTGCAGTTGCTCTAAATCGTTAATACTTATGGGAGAACGATCGTGACGCGCTTGCTGCATCAGATCGCGCAGTTGCTGGCGCTGCTGCTCCGTCAAGTTGATGCCATCAAACATGTGACTTTGTGGCACCTGCCTCACTGGGCGGTTAGCCTGGTCATCCTGATGCATCTCGTCAGTCGTCGTGGCGTTGGCAGACCAGGCAGCTGAGAGGCTAAGCATCAGTGCCGGAACGACAACGACGGCGGTAACTTTGCGCATCGTTTACTCCCGTGTTGGTTTCCGTATTTCGATTCAACGAGATTGAGTCTACGGGGACAGCTGCAAACATGCGTCAGGGGGTGTAAAACTACGTAAAGCCATGGAATGAGCGCATAAGTTCACGGTATTTTGCCTGCGGAGGGCAATAAAAAATGAATAAAATCCTGTTGGTTGACGATGACCGCGAATTGACTTCGCTGCTGAAAGAATTGCTTGAAATGGAAGGATTCAACGTGCTGGTTGCCGGTGACGGCGAGCAGGCACTTGCGCTACTGGACAGCTCTGTGGATTTGTTATTACTCGATGTGATGATGCCGAAGAAAAACGGTATCGATACTCTGAAGGAGCTGCGTCAACAACATCAGACGCCGGTAATCATGTTAACCGCACGCGGTAGCGAGCTGGACCGTGTTCTGGGCCTCGAACTGGGTGCTGATGATTATCTGCCGAAACCCTTTAACGACCGCGAACTGGTGGCACGTATTCGCGCCATCCTGCGTCGTTCCAACTGGAGCGAACAGCAGCAACAGCACGACAACAGCTCACCGACGCTGGAAGTGGATATGCTGCGCCTGAATCCAGGCCGCCAGGAGGCCAGCTTTGAAGATATTACGCTGGATCTGACCGGTACGGAGTTCACGCTGCTGTATCTGCTGGCCCAGCATCTCGGTCAGGTGGTATCGCGCGAGCACCTGAGCCAGGAAGTGCTTGGCAAGCGTCTGACGCCGTTTGACCGGGCAATTGATATGCATATCTCCAACCTGCGGCGCAAGCTGCCGGAGCGCAAGGACGGCCATCCGTGGTTTAAAACCCTGCGTGGGCGCGGCTATCTGATGGTGTCCGCTACATGATATCCAGCCTGACCACCCGCATCTTTGCCATTTTCTGGCTGACCCTGGCTCTGGTACTGATGCTGGTATTAATGCTGCCCAAACTTGATTCCCGTCAGATGACGCCGCTGCTGGATAACGAGCAGCGGCAGGGAACGATGATTGAGCAGCACGTTGAGGCGGAGCTGAGTCAGGACCCGCCCAATGATTTAATGTGGTGGCGCAGGCTGTTCCGCGCCATCGACAAATGGGCACCGCCCGGTCAGCGCCTGCTGCTGGTGACCAGCGAAGGGCGCGTGATTGGCGCGCAGCATAACGAAATGCAGGTGATCCGTAACTTTATCGGCCAGTCCGATAACTCCGATCACCCGCAGAAGAAAAAGTACGGTCGACTGGAGATGGTCGGCCCATTTTCGGTGCGCGATGGCGAAGATAACTATCAGCTGTATCTGATCCGTCCTGCGGGCAGTTCCCAGCTCGATTTTATCAACCTGCTGTTTGACCGCCCGCTGCTGCTGCTGATTGTTACCATGCTAATCAGCTCACCGCTGCTGCTGTGGCTGGCGTGGAGCCTGGCAAAACCGGCGCGCAAGCTGAAACACGCGGCGGATGACGTGGCGGCCGGTAACCTGCGCCAGCGGCCGGAGCTGGAATCGGGGCCGCAGGAGTTTCTTGCCGCCGGTGCCAGCTTCAACCAGATGGTCAGCGCGCTGGAGCGAATGATGACCGGTCAGCAACGACTGCTGTCGGATATCTCCCACGAGCTGCGCACCCCGCTGACGCGCCTGCAGCTGGCGACCGCGCTGATGCGCCGCCGTCACGGTGAAGGTAAAGAGCTGGGGCGTATTGAGATGGAAGCACAGCGGCTGGACGGCATGATCAACGATCTGCTGGTGCTGTCGCGCACTCAGCATAAGAACGCGCTGGTGAGCGAAGCGATTAAGGCCAATCATCTGTGGTCCGACGTACTGGAAGATGCACGTTTTGAAGCCGAGCAGATGGGCAAAACCCTGGAGGTGCCTTACCCACCGGGACCGTGGCCGCTGTACGGCAACCCGAACGCGCTGGAAAGTGCCTTCGAGAACATCGTACGTAACGCCCTGCGCTACTCCCACAGCAAGATTGCCGTCAGCTTCTCGGTGGATAAAAAAGGCATCACTATCCACGTTGATGACGATGGCCCGGGCGTCAGCGCGGAAGATCGCGAGCAGATTTTCCGCCCGTTCTACCGCACCGATGAAGCGCGCGACAGGGAGTCCGGCGGCACCGGGCTGGGGCTGGCGATCGTCGATAACGCCATCCAGCAGCACCGCGGCTGGGTAAAAGCTGATGACAGCCCGCTCGGCGGCCTGCGCCTGACGATATGGCTGCCGCTGTATACCACCCACAGCGAATAATTTGCTATCCTTCGGCCCTCGTTCCTGAGGGCCGCTTTCATGCTTAATATCGTCTTGTTTGAACCCGAAATCCCGCCGAACACCGGCAATATCATTCGCCTGTGCGCCAATACCGGCTTTCAGCTGCACTTAATCAAACCGCTCGGATTCGCGTGGGATGATAAACGGCTGCGCCGCGCCGGGCTGGACTACCACGAATTCACCGCGATTAAGCACCACGATAACTATGACGCTTTCGCCGCCTCAGAGGCGCCACAGCGGCTTTTTGCGCTCACCACCAAGGGAACCCCTGCCCACAGCGCTGTCAGCTACCAGCCGGGCGATTACCTGCTGTTTGGCCCGGAGACGCGCGGCCTGCCGGCCAGCATTCTTGATGCGCTGCCGGCACAGCAAAAAATCCGCATCCCGATGATGGCGGACAGCCGCAGCATGAATTTGTCTAACGCGGTTTCGGTGGTGGTATATGAGGCGTGGCGGCAGTTAGATTACGCAGGGGCGTTACTGAAAGGCTGATAAACTGCAGGGGTCGATCGGCGATCGACCCGCAAAATCAAATGCCATCACCAAATTCGAAGCCCGGCACCATGCCATTGAAATGCTGATCCATATCCATGGATGGCTTATCGCTGCCCGGCTTGCCGACAATACGCGCCGGTACGCCCGCCGCGGTGGTGTGCGGCGGCACCGGCTGCAGTACCACGGATCCGGCGCCGATCTTCGCGCCGCGCCCTACTTCGATATTGCCGAGGATCTTCGCACCGGCGCCGATCATCACCCCTTCGCGGATCTTTGGATGACGGTCGCCGCTGGTTTTGCCGGTCCCGCCCAGGGTGACCGACTGCAGAATCGAGACATCATCCTCGATGATCGCCGTTTCACCCACCACGATGCCCGTGGCATGGTCCAGCATGATGCCGCGACCAATGGTCGCCGCCGGGTGGATATCCACCGCAAAGGAGACGGAGATTTCGTTTTGCAGGTAAACCGCCAGCGCACGGCGGCCCTCATTCCACAGCCAGTGGCCGATGCGATAAGCCTGCAGGGCGTGGAAGCCTTTCAGGTAGAGCAGCGGCGTGGAGTATTTATCCACCGCCGGGTCACGCTGGCGCACCGCCTGAATATCGCAGGCGGCAGAGATGATCATCGACGGGTCCTGACGATAAGCATCCTGAATCACCTCACGAATGGCGATCGCCGGCATGATCGGATTAGCCAGCTTGTTGGCGAGCATATAGCTCAGCGCGCTGCCCAGGTCATCATGCTTGAGCAGAGTGGCGTGGTAAAAGCTGGCCAGCATCGGTTCACAATCGGCCAGCGCACGCGCTTCCGTTTTGATGTTATCCCAGATCAGTTCAGGCTCTACACACGGCATGGCTCACTCCCCATTAAAAATAGCGCCCGTCTGGGCGCCAGCATCACAACACGATCAATCCGGTCAGCTCCCGCTGTTTTCGTCCTTCCTTGTGCGCCCGAGCAGGCTGGTTGCCGCCTCACGCGCATTCTTGCCACAGTACAGCACCTGATAAATCTGCTCGGTAATCGGCATTTCCACGCCGAACCGTGCAGCCAGCGCCTTCACTTCTTTGGTATTACGGAATCCTTCCACCACCTGCCCAATCGTGGCCTGTGCGCCTTCAACATCGGCACCCTGCCCCAGCATCATGCCGAAACGGCGGTTACGCGACTGATTATCGGTACAGGTGAGTACCAGATCGCCCAGCCCGGCCATGCCCATAAACGTCGTGGCATCTGCGCCCAGCGCGGCACCCAGGCGGCTCATTTCGGCCAGCCCGCGGGTAATCAGCGCGGTGCGGGCATTGGCGCCAAAGCCAATACCGTCCGACATGCCCGCGCCGATAGCGATAACGTTTTTCACCGCTCCGCCCAGCTGCACGCCGATAAAATCAGGGTTGTTATACACGCGGAAGCTTTTGCCGCAGTGCAGCAGCTGCTGCAGCTCTTCGGCAAACTGCGTATCCGTCGCCGCCAGCGCAATCGCCGTTGGCAGGCCAGCGGCCAGCTCTTTAGCGAAAGTCGGGCCGGAAATCACCGCCAGCGGAATAGCGTCACCGAGGATCTCACGCGCCACGTCTTGCAACAAGCGCCCCGTCTCCTTTTCCAGACCTTTCGTAGCCCACACAATGCGCGAATCAGCGCGCAGATGCGGCTTAATCTGTTGCAGCACGTCACCAAACACGTGGCTTGGCACCACCACCAGCAGGTCGCGGCTGGCCGCAATCGCCGCAGCAAGGTCGGTTTCAAGGTGGAGCGAAGCGGGGAAAGGGACATCGGGAAGGAAAGCGGTGTTACAGCGGTCGGCCTGCAGTTGCGCCTGGTGCTGCGGGTTATGGCCCCACAGCACCACGTCGTGGCCGTTACGCGCCAGCGTAATCGCCAAAGCGGTGCCGTACGAGCCGGCACCGATGACGCTCATAGAAGCATGAAGGCTACGCATTAAGCGTCCTGCTGCTGTGCTGCACCTTCACCTTCAGACTGCTGCAGATAGTTCATGAACAGCGCGTCAAAGTTAACCGGTGCAAGGTTCAGCTGCGGGAAAGTACCGCGTGATACCAGGCTGGTGATGCACTCACGTGCATACGGGAACAGAATGTTCGGGCAGTAAGCGCCCAGGCAATGCGCCATCTGCGTGCCTTCGATACCACCGATAGAGAAGATACCTGCCTGCTGTACTTCACACAGGAACGCAGAGTCTTCGCCGACGGTTGCGGTCACGGTGACGCGCAGTACCACCTCATACACATCGTCAGCCAGCTGGCTTGACGCGGTGTCGAGGTCCAGTTTCACTTCCGGTTCCCACTCTTTCTGGAAAACCTGTGGCGCGTTAGGCGCTTCGAAAGAGATATCTTTGGTGTAGATACGCTGGATCTGGAAAGACATATCGGTGTTGTTCTGTTCTGACATGGTACGTAATCCTATTGGTTAATAATCCGTTATTGAGCTGCAGCAATAGTCAGGCAATGTGCGCCAGATGCGCAGCCTTCCCTTATTTTAACAGCGGTTCAAGGCCATCACGACCGTCAAGTGCAAACAGGTCGTCACAGCCGCCGATGTGCTGCGCATCAATAAAAATCTGAGGCACCGTGGTGCGGCCGCTACGTTCAATCATTTTTTCACGCAGTTCAGCATTCCCGTCAATCGCAATCTCTTTGAAATTCACGCCTTTCTGGCTCAGTAGTGCTTTCGCCCGATGGCAGAAAGGACAGGTTGCTTTGGTGTAGATCTCAACGTTAGCCATGCTGGCCCTCCAGTAATCGTTGTGTGCGCGCGGTTTATTTACCGCGCACCAGCGGCAGATTATCGCCGCTCCAGCCGGATACGCCCTCTTTCAGCACGTAAACCTGCTCATAGCCTGCAGCATTCAGCTGCGCCGCAGAATCGGATGCGGAGGTGCCGGTGGCACACACCACGATCAGCGGTTGGGCTTTATATTTTTCCAGCTCGCCGAAGCTACCTTTCTTGATATCTGCGGCCAGCACATTAATCGCATTAGAAATATGGCCCTTGCGGTAATCATCGCGCCCACGCACGTCCACTACCACGGCTTCTTCTTTGTTAATTAAACGGGTCGCTTCACCACGGCTAATTACTTTTACCTTGGAGAACATGCCCTTAACGGTGGTCACGATCACCAAAACCAGCAGAACAACCCACGCCAGAGCTAAAATGGTGTGATTGCCTGCGAACTGCATAATATCTTGCATGAGGGGTAACAACTCCCGAAAGGGTTAATAAGCTAAAACAAGGCTTCTGAGTATACCTGCCAGGAGTGCCATGTACAGTCGCGTAGAGCCTCAGAGTGATGTTTTCTGCGACAGATTACAAAAAAAAGTTGCCTTAAGTGAAAGCAGCTATCCTGTGATGGCGACGCTGCGTTCTTAAGCGGCGAATTGTTGTGCAATCAGGGCTTTTTGTGGCATCGGCTCTGGCGGAATTGTTACCGTCAGTAATAGAAAACCAGCGCGAGATGGCTGGTAAGCTGCTGTTCATCGTGGAATAATCCGAGGCTATGAGGGAAAAAGCGACAGTGTTACATTCATGGACCCCGCGTAAACAGCAGGCTGCTACCCTGCCACTGCGCGCAAGCATGTCCAATCTGGCAGTCGGGGTACTCTGTACCAGTGCACTGCTGTTCTCTTTTTCCGCTCTCGCGGCAGAAGACAACAAGTCACAGCTGCAAAGTATTCAACAGGATATCGCGGCAAAAGAGAAAAGCGTCAGGCTGCAAAAGCAGCAGCGCAGCCAGCTTCTTGACCAGCTGCAGAGCCAGGAGAAGGTCATTGCCCAGGCCAGCCGCCAGCTGCGCGACACGCAGAGCAGCCTCACCACGCTGAATAAAGAGATTTCCGCGCTTACCGCCTCAATCACTAAACTCCAGCAGCAGCAAACCCAGCAGGAATCGATCCTGGCTGAGCAGCTGGATGCCGCTTTCCGCCAGGGCCAGCACAGTGGGCTGCAGCTGATCCTCAGCAATGAAGAGAGCCAGCGCAGCGAACGTATGCTGGCCTATTTCGGCTACCTCAATGAGGCGCGCCAGAAATCGATTGAAGACCTCAAGCAAACGCGCAGCGATCTCTCTGCGCAGAAAGCCAGCCTGGTGGATAAGCAGGCTCAGCAGAAGTCGCTATTAGCACAGCAGCAGTCGCAGCAGGCGAAGCTGGAAAGCGCTCGCCAGGCGCGCAAGAAAACCATCACCACGCTCGAATCCTCGCTGGAGAAAGATCAGGCCCAGCTGGTTGAGCTGCGTCAGAACGAAAGCCGCCTGCAGGATAAAATCGCCAGGGCCGAACGCGAAGCTAAGGCGCGGGCGGAACGTGAAGCGCGCGAGGCTGAAAAAGTTCGCCAGCGTGAGGCACAGGCGAAGAGCAAAGGCACCACCTACAAACCGACCGACAGCGAGCGGTCGCTGATGTCGCGCACCGGCGGCCTTGGTCGCCCGGGCGGTCAGCTGGTCTGGCCGATCCGCGGCAGCATTGAACACCGCTTCGGTGAGCAGCTGCAGGGAGAACTGCGCTGGAAGGGACTGGTGATCGACGCGCCGGAAGGTACCGAAGTCAAAGCGATTGCCGATGGCCGCGTGCTGATGGCCGACTGGCTGCAGGGCTACGGCCTGGTGGTGGTGGTCGAGCACGGCAAAGGCGATATGAGTCTGTATGGTTATAACCAGAGTGCGCTGGTGAGCGTAGGTACCCAGGTCCGCGCAGGACAGCCTATCGCGCTGGTCGGCACCAGCGGTGGGCGCGGCACGCCGTCACTCTATTTTGAAATCCGCCGTCAGGGACAGGCAGTCAATCCACTACCGTGGTTAGGAAGATAGTTTTGTTTCAATACCGAAAACTCAGCGGTCTGCTGGTCGCCATCATGATGGTCAGCCCGGCGTACGCCGGTAAGCTTTCGATTGTCATTGACGATTTCGGCTATCGCCCGGCGCAGGAAAATCAGGTACTACAGATGCCTGCAGCCATCTCCGTTGCGGTGCTGCCCAACGCCCCGCACGCCCGTGAGATGGCGACCAAAGCCCACCAGCGCGGCCACGAGGTGCTGATCCACCTGCCGATGGCCCCGCTTAGCAAACAGCCGCTGGAAAAAGACACGCTGCGCCCGGATATGTCGAGCGAGGAGATTGCGCGCATCGTGCGTGAAGCCGTCGCCGATGTGCCGTTTGCCGTTGGGCTAAACAATCATATGGGTAGCGCGATGACCTCCAGCCTGCCGGGAATGCAGAAAGTGATGCAGGTGCTCGATCGCTACAATTTCTACTTCCTTGACAGCATGACCATCGGCAACAGCCAGTCAACCCGCGCCGCCGCAGGCACCAGCGTGAAGGTGATCAAGCGCCGCGTATTCCTTGACGATACGCAGAATGAGGCCGATATCCGCCAGCAGTTTACCCGAGCAGTACGCCTGGCGCAGCGCGATGGCTCCGCGATCGCCATTGGCCACCCGCATCCGACCACGGTGCGCGTGCTGCAGCAGATGCTGCCGACGCTGCCCGCCGATATTACCCTGGTGCGCCCGAGCCAGCTGCTGAGCGAGCCGCAGCGCGGCAGCAATCGCCCGCTGCCGGCAGAAAAACCGCAGCCGCGTAATCCGTTCCGCGGCGCAGAAGTGTGCAAGGTGACGGTTAAACCCGTGCCGGCCACGCGTGCGCTGAGCGTGATCGCTGATAGCATCAGCAACAGCCCGCTGCTGCAGAGCCTGAAGAAAAACCTTTTCGGGAAATAGCCGCTGTAAAGGCCGCCCTTTTTTCAGTCAGACCCACCCGGGCTGACCGAAAAAGAGGGTCAGCCCCTACAACTCACTGATATGCATAATAAGGTAGAGGTCGACCGCTTTCGGGTCGACCCTGTCTGAATTAGCCCCAGTCGAGGATCACTTTCCCTGAATGCCCGGAGCGCATCTCATCAAAGCCCTGCTGGAAGGCAGCAATCGGATAGCGGTGGGTGATCACCGGGGTCAGATCCAGCCCGGACTGCAGCAGCGCGGCCATTTTATACCAGGTTTCAAACATCTCCCGGCCGTAGATCCCTTTAATAAACAGCCCTTTGAAGATCACCTGATTCCAGTCGATCGCCATTGAGGCAGGGGGAATACCGAGCATCGCGATGCGCCCGCCGTGATTCATCACGTCGAGCATGGCGCGAAAACCGGCCGGAACGCCGGACATCTCCAGCCCGACGTCAAACCCTTCCGTCATGCCGAGTTCCGCCATCACCTGCGGCAGATTTTCATGGCTGACATTCACCGCCCGCGTAACGCCCATCCTGCGCGCCAGATCCAGCCGGTACTGGTTAACGTCGGTGATCACCACGTGCCGGGCACCAACGTGACGGCAGATAGCCGCTGCCATTATCCCGATCGGCCCGGCACCGGTGATCAGCACGTCTTCCCCGACCAGGTCAAAGGAGAGCGCGGTATGCACCGCATTGCCAAACGGGTCAAAAATCGCCGCCAGGTCGTCAGGGATGTTATCGGGGATTTTGAAGGCGTTCACCGCCGGGATGACCAGATACTCGGCAAAGCAGCCCTGTCGGTTAACGCCGACGCCAATCGCATTGCGGCACAGATGCGTGCGGCCACCGCGACAGTTGCGGCAGTGCCCGCAGGTGATATGCCCTTCACCGGACACGCGGTCGCCGATGCGAAACCCGGCCACTTCCTGACCCAGCGCAACAATTTCCCCGACATATTCATGGCCGGTGATCATCGGTACCGGAATGGTCTTCTGCGACCACTCATCCCAGTTGTAGATGTGCACGTCGGTGCCGCAAATCGCCGTTTTGCGGATTTTAATCAGCACGTCGTTATGGCCCGGCTCCGGGATTGCCGCATCCTCAATCATCCAGATCCCCGGCTCAGCGTGCAGCTTGGCTAAGGCCTTCATCATGCCTCCCGCCGGGCAATCACGCCCAGTTCCTGACCCACCTTCACAAAGGCCGCTACCGCGCGTTCCAGCTGCGCCTGACTGTGCGCGGCGGAGATCTGCGTGCGGATACGCGCCTGGCCTTTTGGCACCACCGGATAAAAGAAGCCGGTCACGTAAATCCCTTCATGCTGCAGGCGGCTGGCAAACTCCTGCGCCAGCCGCGCCTCGCCCAGCATCACCGGGATAATGGCATGATCGGCCCCGGCCAGAGTAAAGCCCGCCGCACTCATCGCACCACGGAAATAGCGCACGTTCTCCCACAGCCGCTGGCGCAGGCCCTGCCCGTCCGCCAGCATATTCAGCACCTGAATCGAGGCCGCAACAATTGAGGGCGCCAGCGAGTTAGAGAACAGGTAAGGCCGCGAACGCTGGCGCAGCCACTCCACCACCTCTTTTTTAGCCGCCGTGTAGCCACCTGAAGCGCCGCCGAGCGCTTTACCCAGCGTGCCGGTGATAATATCTACCCGCCCCATCACGTCGCAGTATTCATGGCTGCCGCGCCCCTGCTCGCCGACAAAGCCGACGGCATGCGAGTCGTCCACCATCACCAGTGCATTGTATTGTTCCGCGAGATCACAGACGCCGCGCAGGTTGGCGATCGCGCCATCCATGGAGAACACCCCATCGGTCGCGATCAAAATATGGCGCGCTCCGGCCGCCTGCGCCTGCTGCAGGCGCGCTTCCAGCTCCGCCATATCGTTGTTGGCATAGCGGTAGCGCTGCGCTTTACACAGGCGAATGCCGTCAATGATCGAAGCGTGATTCAACGCATCGGAAATCACCGCATCCTGCTCGCTTAACAGCGTCTCAAACAGCCCACCGTTAGCATCAAAGCAGGAGGAGTAGAGGATGGCATCTTCCATGCCGAGAAACGCCGCCAGCTGCTGCTCCAGCTGACGATGGCTGTCCTGGGTGCCGCAGATAAAACGCACCGAGGCCATGCCAAAGCCGTGGGTATCCATGCCTGTTTTCGCCGCGGCGATTAAGGCGGGATGATTCGCCAGGCCGAGGTAGTTATTGGCACAGAAGTTCAGCAGCCTGCTGCCATCCGCCAGCACGATCTCCGCCTGCTGCTCGCTGACAATCTGCCGCTCACGCTTGAACAACCCTTCCTGTTCAGCGCGGGCCAACTCTCCTTTAAGCTGTTGATAGAATTCCTGACTCACCTTTATCCTCCAGAAATCATTTTTTGCGATACAGATTACTGAAAGTGAAGCACAGGCTTGAACAACCACGCGGAGGAATATCATTTTTGCAGCATAACTCACGGAAAATAACGCCGGGCAGTGGGGGTTACGGACTCCTCTGGCTGTCGAGGGCGCGATGAGATGTTATGATAAGAGCCATTAGCGTGTGAAACCTCCTGTTTCACCCCACTGTATTAGGGTTAAAGCTCATGATTATCGTTACCGGCGGCGCTGGGTTTATTGGCAGCAACATCATTAAAGCGCTGAATGATAAGGGTCACACCGACATTCTGGTGGTCGACAATCTGAAAGATGGCACCAAATTCGCCAATCTGACGGATCTCAATATTGCCGACTACATGGATAAAGAAGATTTCCTGATTGCACTGCTTGCCGATGAAGACTTCGGTGATGTGGAAGCCATTTTCCATGAAGGCGCCTGCTCTTCCACTACCGAGTGGGATGGCAAGTACATGATGGATAACAACTACCAGTACTCTAAGGAGCTGCTGCACTGGTGCCTGGAGCATCAGGTTCCGTTCCTGTACGCCTCTTCCGCCGCCACTTACGGCGGCCGCAACGCTGACTTTATCGAAGAGCGCCAGTATGAAGAGCCGCTGAACGTCTACGGCTACTCGAAAATGCTGTTCGACCACTACGTGCGCAATATCCTGCCTGAAGCGCAGTCGCAGGTATGCGGATTCCGCTACTTCAACGTGTACGGGCCGCGTGAAGGCCATAAAGGCAGCATGGCGAGCGTCGCCTTCCACCTCAACACCCAGCTGAACAACGGCGAGAACCCGAAGCTGTTTGAAGGCAGCGACGGCTTTAAGCGCGACTTCATCTACGTGGAAGACGTGGCCTCCGTAAACCTGTGGTTCTGGGAAAATGGAGTCTCCGGCATCTTCAACTGCGGTACCGGCCGCGCCGAATCTTTCCAGGAAGTGGCCGATGCCGCCCTGAAATATCATCAGAACGGCGAAATCGAATACATTCCGTTCCCGGAAAAGCTGAAAGGCCGCTACCAGGCGTTTACGCTGGCGGACCAGACCAAACTGCGTGCGGCAGGCTATGACAAGCCGTTTAAAACCGTCGCCGAAGGCGTGGCAGAGTACATGGCCTGGCTGAACCGTAACGCGTAAGAGGCCTTCCGGCGATGAAAATTCTGGTAATCGGCCCGTCATGGGTCGGCGATATGATGATGTCGCAAAGTCTCTATCGCACCCTGAAGGCCGAAAATCCTGACGCCGTAATCGATGTGATGGCACCCGCGTGGTGCCGTCCTTTGCTGTCACGCATGCCGGAAGTCAACGAGGCGCTGGCCATGCCGCTCGGCCACGGCGCGCTGGAAATTGGCGAACGTCGTCGTCTGGGCAAGTCACTGCGTGCCACCGGCTACGATCGCGCTTACGTCCTGCCAAACTCATTTAAATCCGCGCTGGTGCCCTTCTTCGCCGCCATCCCCCGCCGTACCGGCTGGCGCGGTGAGATGCGTTACGGGCTGTTGAATGATGTGCGCGTGCTGGATAAAGCGGCTTTTCCGCTGATGGTGCAGCGCTATGTGGCACTTGGCTATGACAAGGCGCGTATCCAGCGCGCGCAAGATCTCCCGCAGCCGCTGCTGTGGCCTAAGCTGGCGGTAGGCGAAGATGAGAAGCGGGCAACCGTTGCCGCATTCAGCCTTAACCCGCAGCGCCCGATTATCGGTTTTTGCCCCGGCGCTGAGTTTGGCCCGGCGAAACGCTGGCCGCATTATCATTACGCCACGCTGGCGCAGCGCCTGATCGATCAGGGCTACCAGGTGGTGCTGTTTGGCTCGGCGAAAGATGCTGAGACCGGCGAAGCGATCCTCGCCTCGCTGTCCGAAGAGTCACGCCAGCACTGCTGTAATCTGGCCGGGAAAACCCAGCTGGAGCAGGCAGTCATTCTGCTGGCTGCCTGCCATGCCGTGATCAGCAATGACTCGGGGCTGATGCACATCGCCGCCGCGCTCGACCGCCCGCTGATCGCGCTGTATGGCCCAAGCAGCCCGGATTTCACCCCACCGCTTTCCGATAAAGCACGCGTGATCCGCCTGATTACTGGCTACCATAAAGTGCGTAAAGGTGATGCCGCCGAAGGCTATCACCAGAGCCTGATTGATATTACTCCAGAACGCGTCCTGACCGAGCTGGAAACGCTTTGCCCCCGGCCTGGAGTCTGAATGCGGGTTCTGATCATTAAAACCTCCTCCATGGGGGACGTGCTTCACTCTTTGCCGGCGTTAACTGACGCCATGCACGCCATTCCCGGCATTCGCTTTGACTGGGTGGTGGAAGAGGGCTTTGCCCAGATCCCTTCCTGGCACCCGGCGGTCGACCGCGTGTTACCCGTCGCCATCCGCCGCTGGCGTAAGCACTGGTTCGGTAGCCAGGTGCGTGAAGAGCGGGTCGCGTTCAAACGCGAACTGCAGTCGCGGGAATATGACGCGGTGATTGACGCTCAGGGGCTGATCAAAAGCGCCGCGCTGGTGACGCGCCTGGCGAAAGGTACCAAACACGGCGCCAACAGAAATAGCGCACGCGAGCCGTTTGCCAGCTGGTGGTACGATAAGCGTTACGAAATCAGCAAGCAGCAGCACGCCGTACAGCGTACCCGCGAACTGTTCGCCATAAGCCTTGGTTACGATCTGCCCACCACTACCGGTGACTACGCCATTGCCCGGCACTTCACCGCCGAACTGCCCGCTGATGCCAACCAGTACCTGGTGTTTTTACACGCCACCACCCGCGATAATAAGCACTGGCCGGAAAGCCACTGGCGTGAGCTGATCGAATTAATGCAGCCTTCAGGTTTAAAAATTAAGCTGCCCTGGGGTGCCGAGCATGAGCATCAGCGCGCACTCAGGCTGGCCGAAGGTTTCGACTTTGTTGAGGTGCTGCCTAAGCTGACGCTGGAACAGGTCGCCCGCACGCTGGCGGGTGCGCGTGCGGTGGTGTCGGTTGATACCGGCCTTAGCCACTTGACCGCCGCCCTCGATCGTCCGAATATTACCCTTTACGGCCCGACGGACCCGGGGCTGATTGGCGGCTATGGCAGGAATCAGTATGTGCTGCGCCCGGAAGCGGGGAAGGAGATGGCGGGGATTAGTGCTGAGATGGTGGTGCAAGCAATTGCAACATTACCCGTACTCTAAAATCATCGGTTGATTTTAATATACGCAATGAAATCAACCGATATTTTATTTACTTTCTACTTACTAACCTGTCAAACTCATCTTTGATGATCTGAGTAGGAAGTTGGCTGATATAATCCTGCTCGATTACCAGTTGATAAGCACCAGGGTAATTTGGCGCCCAAATCTTATAACCAATCAACCCTGTATCCTTTAACTTCCTTTTATTATAAATTGCCAAAAGAGGCTTATTAAAGGCTTTGCACATATGAACTATAGATGTATCAGGTGACACAACAAAGTCTGCCCTTCGGATAATTTCAGCGGCAGTGTTTACCGTGCTACCAGCAACAAAAACAGCATTAGATACATTTAATGAAATTAGCTTTTCCTCTATCCCTATGAGAATAACTTGATCATCAGGATACTTTTCTGCGATATGATCAATAAGTCCCTGAACCTGTTCACGAGTGAAATCCTTATCATCTGAACCTGTTAATGGGTTGATAGCGATTAACCGTCGATAGTTTAAAGAAGATAATAATCCATCAACACGGGTTACTGAATCTGGGCTAATAGGTATATGATAGTTATAGTCATATTCTTTTATACCAAAAAATGTTAGAACTTTAGAATGCCTGCCAGAAACATGCTTATTTTCATCATAAAAATCAATGGATTGCCTGTAAACCGGGACGCGGCTCTTATTAAACCCAATGGAGCAATTTGCCGCAATTTTATGCACAAGACGGCATCGCTCATACGTCACTACATCATCAAAGTCGATTACTGCATCAAATTTTTCTTGGGCAAGATATTTCAATGAACCACGATTTTGATAAATAAATACTTTTTTTAAGTATTCAGAGTGAGCAAGCATGTTAGCGCAGCAAGGTCCAGTTAACAGGTAGACATCTATCTTCTTTTCTGCAAGAAATTTAATCACACCTGAGGCTACAACCATATCACCGATTTTATCGTCTAATCTAAGCAACAATACCTTTTTAAAATCACTATAATTAATTTCACTGTTATTTTTTCTTATTTTATGCCTGAAAAATAGAAATTTAATTTTAATATTTCTAAAAAAATCATTCTTTTTACGTACTAGTTTTTTTGAAAAACTCACATTTAGCTGGCTGGCCAATATACATCCCTCTCTGGTCATTGCACCTGTTTTTGTTAAATCATGCCACCAGCCAGCGGCAATGACTCATTATGTTTCATTGTAACCCATCTTAACTAAAGAACACACTGTCTTGCAAAGAGAAAAATCAGTGAAAACAATCGCTGCGCCATCATTGACTAAGTGTTTAAAGAAGCACGATATCAGCTTGATCTGTACGCAGATTATAGGATTTAATCACGTCTTATTATCAATTCTTTGTAAAACAACAACGTTCTGCCACTGACATGATTTTTTAGACAACTCTGCTGGATACTTGGTTGAGGCAATGTAAAATGGAGCAGGTTGGTTGTTACCTTACCAGCCACAACATAGAGTATGGCTACCTTGTCTTACCTCAGCTTGAGGATGCGAGCCCAAACCCACCTAAGACGTTTGCTATCTCAAATTGATGCAGCCAAACGCGTGAGGACAATGAAGTTCAAATGGGAACTTTTTTCAAACAAATCTACCGATACACTCATCCCCGTCGCTACCGACACAATGAGAATCTTTGGCCGTATGTAAAAATTACGCGCGCCAGTGAAGGTCATATCAACAGTCTGAGCTTACGTGGGCAGCGTGTTCCCATCGTCAACCTTTCCGATCTCCAGAAAAAATATTCAGGAGATCTGCTGATTGTTGCTTCCGGCCCATCGGTTAATGAAACCGACTTTACTCCTCTCCAGTCGCTACCAGCGATGGGAGTAAATGGCTCATGGTTTTTAAAAGATAAAATAAATTTTAAGTTTTTTGTTATCGTTGATATGACATTCATCGATCAAAGACTGAGTATGGTTGGAGAGGTGATTAGCGACCCTGACCTCCTCTTCTTCACAACAGTCCATGGCATTGTTAAAATCATCGATCGCTTTGGCCAATCCGCCATTCGTTGTCAGGTAGCAATAATTGAAGATGCCTGTGTGAAGATTTTTCAGCCAAAGGTTTTTAACCACGAAATATCTCTTCATTGGCAGCATGAGAAGAGCGTTAGCTTATGGAAAGAAGATAAAAGCATTGCTTTTAATCATGATATTCGCACAGGCATTTTCGACGCTGCTACCGTAGTCTATTGGTCATTACAAATTATACAGTTTATGGGATTCAACAGAGTGATTATCGCAGGTTTGGATATGAACAATTTTCAGCAACCAAGATTTTATGAAAATAAAGATGATATGTCCCCTAGTTACCTGGAAAGTCAATTTACTGCTTTGATTAAACCAGCCTTTATACATGCCAGAAACGAATTAGAATCCAAACAAATTGAGGTTTTGAATCTTTCGCTTCACAGCGCGTTAGATAACTCTATTTTTAGAAAGGTTAACCCCAATGACATTTCATGATAAAAAACACTTGCCAACTAAATATCTCTTGTTTTTTTTCGGTTTGTTTTTATTCCTTTTACCAGTATTAGGCGGACTCGGAAAAGTTAACAATGCATTCCACATTGCATTATTTATTGGCATTGCAGTTGTTTACAACAAAGACTCTCGTGATAATTTATTTAGCAATACTGCCTTTAATTTAGGATTAATACTCACTGCTGTTTTCTTGACTTACTTCTCAGTCAGCAATATGTGGGGGCCAGAGCCAAATACTATAACATCCGAGCTAAAGCATAGCCTATATATTATATTTTTTATAGTTTTCTTCTATTTTTCGATGCTTAACGAAAAGAAAAGAACAATGCTTGCACTTGTTTTTTCCTCTACGATAATATTATGCATCTTAACCTTAATCCTCGTGGATAAAAACACATTTTTCACTATGCGCCTAGAGAATGGTTTCTCGCTTGCGCCTGAAAACGTTATTGACATGGCTGGTTATTATGGCATTGGCATATTTTGCGGGCTAATATTAATTAGAGAAACGGGTAATAAGTGGCTGTATCTTCCAATTGCGCTTTTGTTTATTGGCATATTACTGACACAAAGTCGCGGACCGCTTTTCTCTCTTATAATTTCATGCATACCGTTAGTGTTATTGTTTAAGCGCGTTCATCTTAGCCATTTATTTATAACTGGATTGATTGTGCTTGTCATCTCGCTCTTAATAATATTTTCTAGCACTGACCACATACTATTAAATCGATTAGAAGAAAGTTATTCCCAAAGTTATATTCGTTTTGGAATCTGGGAAAATGCACTTACCTACGTTCAGCAAAAACCTTGGTTCGGGTGGGGATTCAATCAGCAAATCAACTTCGTTAATGAGATAGGACAACGTGTACATACTACTCATAGTCTGTATATTGCAACACTCTTAAAAGGTGGGGTCGCTGGCGGAATACTACTGCTGAGCGTAATTGGCTATGGTTTATATATGGCCTGGAGACAGATTAGAGCAAATCAGTCACTTGAGGCGTCAATGTTCGTTTTCAGTTTGATGTTCTATGTCACTCAGGGTATGTTTTTAATCAGTAACCCTGGCGTACCCTGGATTATGTTCTGGCTGCCGTTAGCAGTCGTTATGGCACTACCTAAACGACAATAGCCATTATCAAGGGTACACCGGTATTTCACCGGTGTATCTTTTATCCAATGGTATGCCTCATAATCTCTTTTCTGACAACATCAGCACTAATTCCCTCAAGAGGCTGAGGAGTTGCAGGCAGACATTCAGCTAATTTAAGAATACTGTGCCGTGATAAATCCTGATACGGCCCAGTGTGTCTCGGTTCTGCGTCGGCATAAAGACTGACTGTAGAAGTCTGCAAGGCAATAGCAAGATGCAGCGGCCCGGTATCTCCCGTAACTAAAACATCTAAGCCATCAAGCAGTGTCAGTAATTCAGTTAATGATGTTTTTCCTACCTGATTCTCTAACTGAGAGAAAAGCTCCGCGCCCATGACTTGATTGAGTTGCTCTACAAGGTAAGCATCCTTCTTTCCGCCAATTAGTACAACCTGGTATAACTTATCATTTAATAACTGAGTAGCTAACTCAGCAAAGCGCGCAACTGGCCAGCAACGCTTAGCTTCTGATGCTCCCATCTGGAAACCCACACGAACAATTTTAGTTATTTTTTTTGCAGGGCAATAGGAAACTGGGATTGACATCTTTGGTTCATCAGTATTGCAACCCAAAATACTTAACATGTCCAGCTTCCGCTGAATCAAATGTTTATCTCTTGGTTTAGAATAAAAATTCAGCCACCTATTCATCAATGAACTATCAACAAGATAATTATCACGAATAATGTATTCACTTTTCGAAAGCACTGCGCACAATATGTCATAGGGCATATAGGAATGCATAATGACAGTAAGCTGAGGATTAAATTTTCGCAGGGATTTAATTAGCCGATGGGCATTGCGTACTTTATTATCCCAGTATAAAACATCTTTAAACCATTCACTTTTTTCCACCAAAGGGCGGTTTTTCTCACTGGATACCAGTACGAACTCCGCTTCTGGATAACGGCGTTTTAACGCAACAATCGCTGGAGTATTGAACATTAAATCCCCCAGCGCTGTAGTGGAATAGATGGCTATACGTTGGAATTCCATCTCAGCATCAAGAGTTTTATTTTTCTTTAGATGACCGGAAAAGAAGGTGTAAACCGTCAGTAACCGGTTGATCCATCTTACTTTATTAATCTTCATTACTTATACTCAATGTATACTGATAATATTCGCTCAAGGTCATGCCCTTTGTACGGCTATGTAGATAGGCGAATAACTGCTCCAGATCGTTATAAAGAACTGCAATATCTGATTCCGTCTTAAACGTCGGACTACCACCCGGCATAAACTCTGAGGAGTGCAGCATAAACTCAACATAATCGCTGCCGTCAGCCAGCGTTTTCTCAGCGACATCAATCATCTGTGCAACATTGCCCCCCATCGGGCGCAGCCAGTGAACCGACGGGCTACGCTGCTTGCCACGCAGGCGATCGTAACCCTGCTTGACGGCGTTCATTAAGGACGAATGCTTATAGCGGATGCTCATCGGCACTTCCAGCAAGGGCGACTGCCCCGCTTTTGCTATGTCATGTTCGTCGATAAAATAGGCGCAGTCGGGGAAATGCTGATAGTTAGTCCCACCTTGACCTTTTGGGTCCCCCGGAGAAAATGCCCAGTTCACGCGTGGAGTAACTGAGCAGTCAACCTGATAACCAAGCTCAATCAGCAGCTGAGCATAATACTCATTGAATGCCCAGCGGCCGGCGCGATGGCTGCGCATCTTGACCTGCAAAGTATCCTCAAGAAGCTGAGTCATATAGCTGACCTTTTCTCTGATAATCTTAGCAGGATACTCAATCAGATAGGGCTTGTGCCGCCAGTCATCCCCGGTAAGGTCGTGTAGCGGAGGGCTATTCCATGCATGCAGATGCATTCCGATTTCACCACTGTTGCGGGCAATCACATCGCGCGCGAATTCGACATACGCGGGATCAACCGCCATTTCATAGTTGGTCAGCCATGTGGGTTTAAAGGAATACTTCTCGCAAAGCTGCTGGAATCGAGGCAGAAAAAGGGTGTTTTCCGTTGTGATACGGTCATGGTTTTGCCAAAGGTTATCGCCTTCGGTATCGATGGTGATGATAAACGCGGGCTTAGCCATTTTCCTTCCTGCAGTGAGATTTATCTGCCCGTTATGTTACGTAGCCAGCGGCAATTGCGCAAAGTTATTCTCCCCCCAGACAGCCAGGTGGCCATGATGCTAGCCACGTCCCAGCCACTGCTTTAGAATCAGCAACTGGTTTACTAAACAGCGATCGAGTATGACAAATCAGGACCTGCCGCTTTCATCCCACCCTGTTGCCCGCATTCTGGTGATCAAGTTTCGTCACCATGGCGATATGCTTTTAACCACTCCGGTTATCCGCTCGCTGAAAGCAGCCTGGCCCGATGCCACTGTGGACGTACTGCTATATGAAGAAACCCGCGCCATGCTTACGCATCATCCTGATATTCATCAGGTCTATGCAATAGACCGTACGTGGAAAAAACAGGGCATTCGCTTTCAGGTCAGCCAGGAGTGGCAGCTGTTGAAAACGCTGAGAAAGCAGCGTTACGATCTGGTGGTGAATCTTGCTGACCAGTGGCGCAGTGCATTGATTACACGCTTTACCGGTGCCCCGGTGCGGCTTGGTTTTGATTTTCCAAAACGTCAGGGCGCGCTATGGCGCCGCTGTCATTCGCATTTAGTCCCAACAGAGACACATAATACTCTGCATACCGTAGAACAGAATCTGTCGCTACTTGCCCCGTTAAAATTGCCCTCCACCGACACTACCGTTGGTATGTATTACGCCGAAAGCGATCGCCTTAAAGTGCGCGAGCAGATCAATGGCGCAACGAAATATATCGTGGTACAGCCTACTTCGCGCTGGTTTTTCAAATGCTGGAGCGAGGAGAAAATGGCCGCCGTTATCCAGTCATTGCAGAATGATGGCCATACTATTGTGCTGACTTCCGGACCCGATAAAAAAGAGCTGGCGATGGTCAGTCAGATTGAGGGCCTACTCTCATCCCGGCAGAATGTTATCTCCCTGGCCGGTCAGCTGACGCTAAACCAACTGGCGGCGCTGATAGATGAGGCCGGGCTATTTATTGGTGTGGATTCCGTACCCATGCACATGGCCGCCGCATTGCAAACCCCCTGTATCGCGCTTTTTGGCCCGTCAAAGTTAGTCTTCTGGCGGCCATGGCAGGTAAAAGGTGAGGTAATCTGGGCTGGCGACTTTGCTCCCCTACCCGATCCAGATGCTGTCGATACCAAAACCGCAGAACGTTTCCTGGATGCCATTCCAGTGGAAACTGTGCTCAGTGCAGCGAGGAAATTACTGGCATGAAACCGATTCGGCTGGCCATTGTTCGCCAGAAATACCGCCCGGATGGCGGAGCGGAGCGCTTTATCTCTCGTGCACTTGAGGCGCTGGATAATCAGGCGATGGATCTCAATGTCATCACCCGTCAGTGGCAGGGCGAACGCCAGGCTAACTGGCATCTGCATATTTGCGATCCGCTTAAATGGGGCCGCATCAGTCGCGAGCGTGGCTTTGCCGATGCAGCCAGAAAAATCTGGCAGCGTGAGAAATTCGATATCGTGCAGAGCCACGAGCGCATTGCCGGTTGTGATATTTATCGTGCCGGAGATGGTGTTCATCAGCGCTGGCTGGAACAGCGCTCACTCCTCCTTCCTGCATGGCGGCAAAAGCTATTGATGAGCAATCGCTATCACCGCTACGTGATGGATGCCGAACGCGAGATGTATCAGGCAAAGGAGCTTAAGGCCGTTATTTGCAACGCGCAAATGGTGAAAGACGAAATCATTGAGCGTTTTGGCGTTGCTGGCGACAAGATCCATGTTATCTACAATGCCATCAGCACTACCCAGTTTGTACCCGTCAGCGAAGTGGAACGCAGTAAGCTGCGTGCCAAACTGGGTCTTCCTCTTAACGCCACCATTCTGATTTATGTCGGTTCTGGCTTTGAACGTAAGGGGCTGGCCGCCGCCATCAGAGCGGTCGCTGGCACCAACCGCTATCTGGTGGTGGTTGGCAAAGATAAGGCGGAAAAACAGTATCAGTCACTGGCCAGCGAACTGGGCTGCAGCGAACGGATTATCTTTGCGGGTATGCAACAGGACACGCGCCCATGGTATCAGGCCGCTGACGGTTTATTACTGCCAACGCTCTATGACCCCTTCCCCAATGTCATTCTGGAAGCCATGGCCTGTGGATTACCCGTAATCACCTCGACCACCTGTGGTGGCAGCGAGTTTATTGAGCCGGGGAAAAACGGCTATGTGTGCGATGCGCTGGACATTCCCGCCCTGCGTGATGCCATCATGTCACTTCCTGACCACGCAGTCGGTAGCGAGATGGCCAAGCATGCCCGAGAGCGTGTAATGGGCTCTTCCCCTCAGCGCCTGTCGCAGCAGCTGGTTGCTCTTTATCAACACATTCTGGATTAAACCATGCGTATCTTGATGATTATCGATGGACTGCCGGGTGGCGGGGCTGAAAAAGTGGTGCTGACACTCTGCGAAGGCATGCAGAAGATGGGACATCAGGTCACTCTGTTTTCCCTGCGTAATGTCTGCAAATACGCTCTTCCTGAGGGGATTGATTATCAGGTAGTGGAGAGTGATAGCAAGGTACCGTGGCGAAAATTGACTGAACTGAAACGTCGGGCCGCCGGTCTGGATCGTGCAATTGCTGCCAGTGAAATGCAGGCAGGAAGTTTCGACCTCGTCTTCTCCCACCTGCACAAAACCGATCGCATCGTTGCTCGTTGTAAAAATCTGTCGCCAGAAAAAATGTGGTACTGCATTCACGGCATACTCTCCACTTCGTATCTCGGTCACCGTAAAGGGATCGATCGTTGGATCAAGCTGCGAAAAATTGCCCGAATTTATCAGGGAAAGAATATTGTTACCGTCTCACAGGCCGTGGCGAATGATTTGCAAACCAGGCTCTCGATATCGCCACGCCGGCTGGCGGTGATCAATAACCCGTTTGATATCGCCCATCTGCTTGCTCAGGCAGAGCAGCCTTTTTCACTGACGGAAGAGCCCTATATCGTCCATGTGGGTCGTTTTCACCCGACAAAACGCCACGATCGTCTGTTAAAGGCTTATGCCAGATCAGGGATTGAGGCCAAGCTCGTGCTGGCAGGGACAGGCGAAGAAGCACGGATAGCAGCAGTTAAAGAGCTGGCAGAAAAACTGGGCATCAATGATCGAGTGATCTATGCGGGTTTCCAGGCTAACCCCTATCCCTTGATCAAACATGCCGGGATGCTGGTACTCAGTTCGGATAGCGAAGGCTTTGGCAACGTGCTGGTCGAAGCATTGCTATGTGGTACCCCCGTTGCCAGCACACGCTGCCCCGGGGGACCTGCAGAAATTCTGGAACGTGCGGGCATGAGCAACGCGCTTTCAGAGTTGAGCAGTGAATCACTGGCGCAGGTGATGGCTGATATCTGGCAGAACCCCCCAGTTATCAATCGCCAACGGCTGATGAGCTACGATTTGCAGCCCATCTGTCAGCAGTATCTTTCGCTTAAGGATTAATCCGTTCCAGTTTCTGCCAGACCTCATCAACACTCACATCGACACAATCGCCTGATGAGGTCTGCAGTATTTGCGACTCGCCCGACCACGGACGCCATGATTTCTGGTCGGTATCACCAAAGAACACCACCTGCTTTTTATGCATCGCTGCGGCCAGATGCATCTGCCCACCATCACTGCATAACACCTGCGCACACTGCTCGTACGCTGCAACCAGCTCACGCACGGAAGCGGTAGGATAGAGCGAAACACGCGGGCTATGGCATGCCGCAATTACCTGCTCGGCGCGATGCCGATCGCCAACATCATCCGGCGCCAGCGTGCCCTGCGGCGACCAGAAGATCAGTACACTTCCGCTGTTTTCCTGCAGATACTGCTGAATAATGGCGACATAGCGCTCCAGCGGCCAACGCCGTTTCGGGCTGCGGCTGCTGATGTGCACAGCCAGCCCAATCGATTGCCCTGGCTGAAGCTGTTCAATACGTTGCCGGGCATGCTGGCGCTCCTGCTCGGTAAGCCAGATGCGCACCGGCGGAATGGCAATCTGCTGGTCAGTAATCGCTGACAGATAGCTGAAAGTCTGCTCAACCTGATGCTCACCGCGAAAATCCGCACGGCCAAAAGGCACGTTGATGCTTTTGTCACCGGTATCGGCGCCAATAATATGCTTTGCACCGGCCATTTTTGCCAGGCGAACGCTGTATTTGCACGGAACGGGATTCGCAAGAATGGTGGCGTCAAAATGAATGCGGCGCAGCTGCATAAACATTTTCAGGCGTTCAAAATAGACCCCCAGCTTGGCAGATCTCCCCGCAGCGTGCTTCGCCTTGCGGTAAATAAAGGTGCGGGTAATATGCGGATTATTTTTCACCACGTCCTGGCTAACAGTATTGATCAGCAGATAGACGTTTGCCTCAGGATAAGCCGTTTTTATCCCTTCGATCAGCGGTGTTGTACAAACCAAATCGCCGATATTGTCCCGGCGTATCACTAAAATATTCTTCATTACTCATCAACCTGCAGCGCACAGGTGCGCCAGATATACATAATCGATTTAAGGCGCGATTAGCGCTTTACCATCCCCTGAGTACCCCTCATCCATTGAATATTGCCCTCCTTCCCGCCGGCGGTCACCGGTAGTGCTTTGCTATTGGACACCCCTCAGACTGGAATTGCACACGGAAAGTCAAAAAAAATCCAGCTGATCCTTAGCAGTTTTTAACCCATTCACATTTATAGGGAGTGTTATTTTCTCAGATCAGGGGGGGACGCCAGTACCACGACCGCAGGTTACCCCTTATGAAGTAGTGTGAGCCCGCCCAACTTATCTGCTAACATGCCGCATTATTTCTCTTTTTTTGGCTATCTCCGGGCGTAAGTCTCTGTTCACCTGAAAAGCAATGTGATGATTACCATTTATACCGCTCTGCTGTATCTCATTCAGCCGTTAATCTGGCTTCGTCTCTGGCTCCGCGGCCGGAAAGCCCCCGCCTATCGCAAACGCTGGGCGGAACGCTATGGCTTTTGCGCAGGCAAAGTAAAGCCTGACGGTATTCTGTTGCATTCAGTTTCGGTGGGCGAAACGCTGGCCGCTATTCCGCTGGTGCGGGCGCTGCGCCATCGCTACCCCGATCTGCCTATCGTGGTCACCACCATGACCCCCACCGGGTCTGAACGGGCCAGCTCCGCCTTCGGCAAAGATGTGCATCACGTCTACCTGCCTTACGACCTGCCCGGGGCGATGAACCGCTTCTTCGATAGCGTGCGCCCACGCCTGGTGATCATCATGGAAACCGAGCTCTGGCCGAACATGATCACCCTGCTGCACGAGCGCAAAATCCCGCTGGTGATTGCCAACGCCCGGCTGTCAGAACGCTCCGCCAGGGGTTACCAGAAAATCGGCAAATTTATGAAGCGATTGCTGCAACGCATTACGCTTATCGCCGCACAGAATGCCGAAGACGGGGAGCGCTTTATCAGCCTTGGCCTGAAGCGCTCTCATCTGGCGGTAACCGGCAGCCTGAAATTTGATATCTCCGTGACGCCCGAGCTGGCTGCCCGTGCGATCACGCTGCGCCGCCAGTGGGCGCCACGCCGCCCGGTGTGGATTGCCACCAGTACCCATGAAGGGGAAGAGAGCATTATTCTGGACGCGCACCGCAAATTACTGGCGCGATTCCCTAATCTGCTGCTGATCCTGGTGCCGCGCCACCCGGAACGTTTCGAGACGGCGCGCGCGCTGACGCAAAAAAATGGCTTCAGCTATATCCTGCGTAGCAGCGGTGAGATCCCGTCCGGCAGCACCGAGGTGGTGATTGGCGATACCATGGGTGAGCTGATGCTGCTGTACGGTATTGCCGATCTCGCCTTTGTTGGCGGCAGCCTGGTCGAACGCGGGGGCCATAATCCACTGGAGCCGGCGGCTCACGCCATTCCGGTACTGATGGGGCCACATACCTTTAATTTCAAAGATATCTGCGCCCGCCTGCAGCAGGCAGATGGTTTGATCACCGTGACGGATGCCGACTCGCTGGATAAAGAGATCGGCAACCTGCTGACCGATGAGGACTATCGCCTCTACTACGGTCGTCATGCCGTTGATGTGCTGCATCAGAACCAGGGTGCTCTGCAGCGCCTGCTACATTTACTGGAACCTCATCTGCCACAGCGGAATCATTAAATGCGCGCACGTCAGAAACTGTCGGTTGTGATGATCGCCAAAAACGCAGCCGAGCTGCTGCCTGAATGTCTTGAGTCGGTCAGCTGGGCGGATGAAATCATCGTGCTCGACTCCGGCAGCAGCGACGGCACCGCGGCCATTGCCGAACGGCACGGCGCGCGGGTTTATCACTCCGGCGAGTGGCACGGCTACGGCAAACAGCGCCAGCTGGCACAGAGCTACGCCAGCCATCCGATGATTTTAACCCTCGACAGCGATGAGCGCGTCACGCCTGAACTGCAGCACGCCATCGAACAGGTGCTGGAGCAGCCCGCTTCAGACAGCGTCTACAGCATCGCCCGGCGTAACCTGTTCCTCGGGCGCTTTATGCGCCACAGCGGCTGGTATCCCGACCGCGTCACCCGCCTCTATCCATGCCACTACCGCTACAACGACAACCAGGTGCATGAGTCGCTGGAAACATCCGGCAAGCGCGCAACGCCGCTCAAGGGCGACCTGCTGCATCTGACCTGCCGGGATTTTTCTGCCTTCCAGTGGAAGCAGTTTGCCTACGCGGAAGCCTGGGCTAAACAGCGTCACCAGCAGGGCAAGCGCTGTGGGATTGCCGCCATTTTCGGCCATACCTTCGGGGCATTTTTCAAAACGCTGGTGCTGCGCGCAGGTTTTCTTGATGGTAAGCAGGGATGGCTGTTGGCAGTGGTCAACGCACAGTATACTTTTAACAAATACGCGGCCCTGTGGGCTCTGAATCACGCATCCAGGAAGGGCAGACTATGAGCACCAAAGCCATCTACCCCGGCACCTTTGATCCGATGACTAACGGGCACCTTGATATCGTGTCCCGTGCGGCCCTGATGTTTGACAGCATCGTGCTGGCCGTTGCCGCCAGTCCGAGCAAAAAACCGCTGTTTTCCCTTGAGGAGCGCGTGGCGCTGGCGACCGAGGTGGTTGCGCACCTGCCGAATGTGGCAGTGGTAGGGTTTAGCGACCTGATGGCGAACTTTGCCAAAGCGCAGCAGGCTAATGTGCTGGTGCGCGGCCTGCGCGCCGTCTCTGACTTCGAATACGAGCTGCAGCTGGCGCATATGAACCGCCACCTGCTGCCGACGCTGGAAAGCGTTTTTCTGATGCCTTCCGAACAGTACTCGTTTATCTCCTCGTCCCTGATGAAAGAGGTGGCGCGCCACGGTGGTGAAGTGCAGGCGTTCCTGCCCGCGCCGGTGTATCAGGCGCTGAAAGCCAAACTCTGAGATTACTTCTGGCAGCGGCGGCAGAAGAAGGTGCTGCGCTGCCCGTGCTTGCTGATTTCAATCGGCGTACCGCACGCTCTGCACGGCTCCCCTGCCCGACCATAAACCTGCAGCTCCTGAGCAAAATAGCCCGGCTTGCCGTCGCTTTGTAAAAAGTCGCGCAGCGTGGTGCCGCCCTGCTCAATCGAACGCAGCAGCACCGCCTTGATGGTGCGGACCAGCAGCGCGCTATCGGCTTCGCTCAGCTCCATTGCCGGACGATCGGGCAGGATCCCGGCTACAAACAGCGATTCGCTGGCGTAGATGTTGCCCACCCCCACCACGATTTTGTTGTCCATCAGCCACGGTTTAACCGCCGTGCGCTTACCGCGTGATTGTTCAAACAGATACTGCGCGGAAAAGTCATCGCTCAACGGTTCTGGCCCGAGGTGGGAGAGTACCGAGCTGGCCGTCAGATCCGGGCTCCACAGCCAGGCGCCAAAGCGACGCGGGTCGGTATAACGCAGCACTTTGCCATTGCTCATCACCAGGTCGACGTGGTCATGTTTTGCCGCTGGAAGCTCCTCCGGCAGCACGCGCAGGCTGCCCGACATACCGAGGTGGATGATGATCCAGCCCGTCGGCAGCTCCAGCAGCAGATATTTAGCCCGGCGCTGAACGCTGAGCACCGGCTGGTCGCTTAGCGCGTGGATCTCCTGTGACACCGGCCAGCGCAGGCGTGAATTGCGCACCACCGCATGCAGAATAGTGGCACCCACCAGGTGCGGTTCAATCCCGCGTCGGCTGGTTTCTACCTCGGGTAACTCTGGCATATTCTCGCCTCCGTTGCTGTTTGGTCACCTGCGATGCCGCACAGTATTACAGACCCGCAGAAACAAAAAACCCGGCCGAAGCCGGGTTTTTTATCCACTGAGATTAATTACTTAATCTTAGCTTCTTTATAGATCACGTGCTGGCGGACAACTGGATCGAATTTCTTCAGTTCCAGTTTTTCCGGCTTAGTACGCTTGTTCTTCGTGGTGGTATAGAAGTGACCTGTCCCAGCAGAAGAAACCAGCTTGATCTTCTCGCGAATACCTTTAGCCATGATTCAGTTCCTTTACCTTAGTACTTCTCACCACGGGTACGCAGATCGGCCAGAACCGTCTCAATACCCTTTTTATCAATTACGCGCATGCCTTTGGCAGTGACGCGCAGTGTAACGAAGCGCTTTTCGCTCTCAACCCAAAAACGGTGAGAGTGCAGGTTCGGCAGGAAACGGCGTTTCGTCGCGTTCATTGCGTGGGAACGGTTGTTACCCGTCACCGGACGCTTGCCAGTTACTTGGCAGACTCGTGACATGTCTATTCTCCAAAAATCAAATCAGCTCGAGCTTTAAAAATAAGGTTTTAGCCGCCTCGTCAGGCTTATAGCCCATCCAGGCGAGTTCTATGTGAACCCGCTGAGCAGGCCCAAAACGCCAAACCCGAGATTCTCAAAGGTGGCGTAGTATACGCCCTGTGGCGCGAGTGCTCAAGCCCCGTACAGATAAAGATCCCTCTGGATCGCCTACAAATGTCTTATCTGCACGGGATTTGTTCGCTTTAGCTGCTGTAAAACCTCAGGTAAAGCAAAAAAAGGTTAAATTACAGGCTGGCGCTTACAGCCATCCGCGTTCGGCAAAAGAGACGTACTCATCCCGGCCGAGCACAAAATGGTCCAGCACCCGAATGTGCATAAGGGTGCAGGCACTCACTATTTGCTGCGTGATACTGCGGTCGGCACGGCTGGGCTCAGCCACACCGGACGGGTGATTATGTGCCAGAATCACTGCGCCTGCATTGCGTTTCAACGCTTCACGCACAATTTCCCGCGGGTGAACCTCCACGCTGTTCAGCGTGCCGCTAAACATTTCGCTGGTGTGGATCACCCGGTGCTGATTATCCAGAAAGATCACCTGAAAAATCTCCCGCTCTTGATCCCCTAACGAACTGCGTAAGAAATCCAGCACCTCGCCAGGACTATCAACCATACGGTTCTCCACCGATTCCCGGCAGGCATGGCAGCGCTTTGCCAGCTCCGCTATCGCCTTGAGCTGGGAATATTTCGCTGAACCGATGCCATGGATGGCCTGCAATTTTTTCGCTGGCGCATTCATCAGCTGATAGAGCGAACCGAACTCCACCAGCAGCCGCTGTGCCAGTGCCATAACCGACATCTCCCTGGTACCGATGCGCAGAAAAATCGCTAACAGTTCGCTATCACTGAGCGTGGCCACGCCAAAGTTTTCCAGCTTTTCGCGCGGGGGCATCCCCGGCTCCTGCCACCCATTGGTTTTGCTCATCGTTTGCTCCCTCTTCCTGAAGAGCAGAAAGCATGGCATTATATACAGTAGTTTTCTATGGCGATGTGCGGACTTTATGAGACGGCTCGCAAAGGTGGCGAGGTGCGAAATAGTCAGCCGGACGGAGTGTGGTAAAATGTTGCTCTTGTGGCGCGAATAGCGCCAGCAGGCTTAACAGAAGGCGACAGCAGATGATGGAATTAACCGGAAAACGTATTGTTCTGGGCGTCAGCGGAGGTATTGCCGCGTATAAAGCACCCGAGCTGGTGCGCCGCCTGCGCGACCGTGGCGCGGAAGTGCGCGTGGTCATGACCGACGCAGCTAAAGCGTTTATTACCCCGCTCAGCCTGCAGGCCGTTTCCGGTTATCCGGTCTCTGATGATTTGCTCGACCCGGCAGCAGAAGCGGCAATGGGCCATATCGAGCTGGGCAAGTGGGCCGAGCTGGTGATTCTGGCACCGGCCACCGCTGACCTGATTGCCCGCGTGGCGGCAGGGATGGCTAACGACCTGGTGACCACCATTTGCCTGGCCTCTGCGGCACCGCTGGCCGTGGTCCCGGCGATGAATCAGCAGATGTATCGCGCCCTGCCGACCCAGCACAATTTGCAGCTGCTGGCCCAGCGCGGAGTGATGATCTGGGGGCCCGACAGCGGCAGCCAGGCCTGTGGTGATATCGGGCCGGGGCGTATGCTCGACCCGCTGACGATTGTTGACTGTGCGCTGAACTGGGCGGCCCCCGTCAACGATCTGCAACATCTCAACATTATGATCACCGCCGGCCCGACGCGGGAAGCGCTCGACCCGGTGCGTTTTATCAGTAATCACAGCTCGGGCAAAATGGGTTTTGCCATTGCCGCTGCGGCCGCAAAACGCGGCGCCCGCGTTACGCTGGTTGCCGGGCCGGTCGCGCTGCCGACCCCGCCGGGCGTCACGCGGGTGGATGTGGTCAGCGCGCTGGAGATGCAGCAGGCGGTGATGGAGCAGGCAGCAAGCCAGCAGATCTTTATCGGCTGTGCGGCCGTGGGCGATTACCGCGCGGTGGCGATTGCTGAGGAAAAAATTAAAAAACAGGGTGACGAAATTACCCTGAAGATGGTGAAAAACCCTGATATTGTCGCCGGCGTGGCGGCGATGCAGCAACACCGTCCCTTTGTCGTAGGATTTGCCGCTGAAACCCAGAATGTGGAAGAATACGCGCAACAAAAACGCGTGCGCAAGAATCTGGACATGATCTGCGCTAACGATGTTGCTAAAGCCGGGCAGGGTTTCAAAAGCGATACCAATGCTCTTCACCTTTTTTGGCAGGAGGGAGAAAAAGTCTTACCGCTCAGCGATAAGTCACTCCTTGGCCAACAGTTACTAGACGAGATTGTCAGCCGTTATGATGAAAAAAATCGACGTTAAAATCCTGGATGCGCGCGTAGGTAGCGATTTCCCGTTACCTACCTATGCCACCTCCGGTTCCGCCGGGCTGGATCTGCGCGCCTGCCTGGATGAAGCATTCGTACTGAAGCCGGGTGCCACCACGCTGGTCCCAACCGGCCTGGCTATTCATATCGCGGACCCTGAACTGGCCGCGGTGATCCTGCCGCGCTCTGGCCTTGGCCACAAACACGGCGTGGTTCTGGGCAACCTGGTTGGCCTGATTGACTCTGATTATCAGGGGCAGCTGATGGTTTCCGTCTGGAACCGTGGGCAGGACTCCTTTACTATCGAGCCTGGCGAACGTATCGCTCAGATGGTGTTCGTGCCGGTGGTACAGGCTGAATTCAACCTGGTGAACGACTTCGACGCCAGCGTACGTGGCGAAGGTGGTTTCGGTCACTCCGGCCGCCAGTAACTCTCCACCGCTCCGTAACGAACGATAAGCTGATTTTTTTCTTCCGTGAGCCTTTGCTCACGGACGTTGCGTGGGCATTTGCCCGTTTATGGTGATGTTCTCAGGGGTCTTTTAAGGCATGGCAGAAAAAAAGAGTGCGAAAAGGAATCGGCGCGAAGAAATCCTGCAGGCACTGGCGCAGATGCTGGAATCCAGCGATGGCAGCCAGCGCATCACGACCGCCAAGCTGGCGGCGAATGTTGGGGTATCAGAAGCGGCGCTTTACCGGCATTTTCCCAGCAAAACCAAGATGTTTGACAGCCTGATCGAATTTATTGAAGACAGCCTGATTACGCGCATCAATCTGATACTGAAAGACGAGAAAGAGACGCTGCCGCGTCTGCGTCTGATTACCCAGTTAATTCTGGGCTTTGGTGAGCGTAATCCAGGTTTAACGCGCATTCTGACCGGTCATGCGCTGATGTTCGAACAGGACCGTTTGCAGGGGCGGATTAATCAGCTGTTCGAACGCATTGAGGTGCAGCTGCGCCTGGTGATGCGCGAAAAGAAAATTCGTGAAGGTGAAGGTTTTGCCACCGATGAGGCGCTGCTGGCCAGCCAGCTATTAGCGTTCTGCGAAGGGCTGCTGTCGCGTTTTGTGCGTTCAGAGTTCCGTTATCGTCCGACCGTTGACTTCGACGTGCGCTGGCCGCTGCTGGCCGCTCAGTTAGTCTGAGGTGGAGGGTCGACCGAAGAAAAAGGTCGACCCCTACAAAATCAAGGCTTAAATACCAAACTCGCTGCGGTATTCGCGCACCGCCACCAGATGGTCGGCCAGTTCCGGCTTCTCTTCCAGATAGGCAATCAGCTCTTTCAGCGTAATAATTGAAATCACCTTGCAGCCGTAATCGCGCTCTACTTCCTGAATCGCGGAAATCGCCCCGCGCCCGCGCTCCTGGCGGTCTAACGAAATCAGCACGCCTGCCAGCGTGGCACTGTTTGCCGCAATGATCTCCATCGATTCACGGATGGCCGTTCCCGCGGTGATCACGTCATCCACCAGCATAATTTTGCCCTGCAGCGGGCTGCCCACCAGCGTGCCGCCTTCGCCGTGATCTTTGGCTTCCTTACGGTTAAAGCAGTAAGGGACATCGCGGTCGTGGTGATCGGCCAGCGCCACCACGGTGGTGGTAGCAATCGGAATACCTTTGTAGGCCGGGCCAAACACCAGGTCGAAATCAATGCCGGAATCGACCAGCGCCTGAGCGTAGAAACGGCCCAGCAGGGCAAGATCGCGCCCGGTATTGAACAGGCCTGCGTTAAAGAAATAAGGGCTTTTGCGCCCTGATTTCAGCGTGAACTCACCAAACTTCAGCACCTGCTTGTTGATGGCGAATTCGATAAATTGGCGCTGCCAGGCTTTCATGTCGTGTTCCTCAATTTTCAGACAAGAAAAAGGCGACTGCGAAGTCGCCTGAAAAATTTAGTTGGATAACGCCGCTTTCTGCGCCGCGACCAGGGTATCAATACCGCCTCGCGCCAGCGCCAGCAGCTTGAGCAGCTCATCGTGGCTGAACGGTTCGCCTTCTGCGGTGCCCTGCACCTCAATCATGCGGCCATCTTCGGTCATCACCACGTTCATATCGGTTTCCGCCGCAGAGTCTTCCACGTACTCGAGGTCGCACAGCGCTTCGCCATTAACGATACCGACGGAAATCGCCGCGACCATGCCTTTCATCGGGTTGGCTTTCAGCTTGCCGATGGCGACCAGATGATTCAGGGCATCGGCCAGCGCCACGCAGGCACCGGTGATGGATGCGGTACGGGTACCGCCATCGGCCTGCAGCACATCGCAGTCGAGGGTGATGGTAAATTCACCCAGCGCTTTGAGGTCAATGGCGGCACGCAGCGAGCGGGCGATCAGACGCTGGATCTCCAGCGTGCGTCCGCCCTGCTTACCTTTCGCCGCTTCACGCGCGTTACGGCTGTGGGTAGCGCGTGGCAGCATGCCGTATTCGGCGGTGACCCAACCCTGGCCCTGACCTTTCAGAAAGCGCGGCACGCCTTCATCAATGGTGGCAGTACACAGCACTTTGGTATCACCGAATTCAACCAGCACAGAGCCTTCTGCATGTTTGGTGTAATGACGGGTCAGGGTGACGGGGCGCACCTGTTGTGCGCTACGGCCTGATGGACGCATAGTATCTCTCCGGCTAGCTAAACATTATTGACCGCGCATTATACGGATTTCGCAGGGGAATGCCTAACGCGCTGCAAATGACTGCGCGGGTTATGCAAAACGCCACTGTTTAAGCACTAAATCAGCAAGATAGTCGGCGGCAGGATGTAAAAACGCGGTAAATGTGGCTAAATACTTCTCTTTTCTTCTCCCGCATACCGGACTTTTGTATGACCTCTGTTTTCCATTTTATTTTAGCGCTGGTGGTCATTGGCTGCCTGGCGCTGCTGTTCAGCAACGATCGTCGTAAAATCCGCCCGCGCGTGCTGCTACAGCTGGTGGTCATTGAAGCGCTACTGGCCTGGTTCTTCCTGCACGCTTCCGCCGGGTTGAGCATCGTCACCGCCTTTTCCGGCTTCTTTGAAGTGCTGCTGAAGTACGCGGCGCAGGGCACCGATTTTGTTTTCGGCGGCATGGCAGCGCAGGGTATGGCGTTTATCTTCCTCGGCGTGCTGTGCCCGATTGTCTTTATCTCCGCGCTGATCGGCATTTTGCAGCATGTAAAAATCCTGCCGGTGCTGATCAAAGTGGTCGGCACCGCGCTGTCTAAAATCAACGGCATGGGCAAGCTGGAGTCGTTCAACGCGGTCAGCACGCTGATCCTCGGCCAGTCGGAAAACTTTATCGCCTATAAGGGTATCCTGGCAGAGATTTCGCAACGCCGCCTTTACTCCATGGCGGCGGCGGCGATGTCCACCGTTTCGCTGTCGATTGTTGGCGCGTATATGTCGATGATTGAACCACGCTATGTGGTGGCGGCGCTGATCCTCAACATGTTCAGCACCTTCATTATTCTGTCGATTATCAACCCGACGCCGGTTGGCGACGAGCCGGAAATCCGCCTGGAGAAGCTGCACGAGGATCAGAGCTTCTTCGAGATGCTCGGCGAATATATTCTCGCCGGCTTCAAAGTGGCGATGATTATTCTGGCGATGCTGATCGGCTTTATTGCGCTGATTGCGGCGGTGAACGCGCTGTTCTCCACGCTGTTCGGCATCAGCTTCCAGCAGATCCTCGGCTATGTCTTCTGGCCGTTCGCGTGGCTGATTGGCATCCCGACTGCGGACGCGCTTCCGGCCGCCAGCATTATGGCGACCAAGCTGGTGACCAACGAATTCGTGGCGATGATTGAGCTGAAGAAGATTGCGGCTGAGCTGTCGCCGCGCGGGCTGGGGATCCTGTCGGTGTTCCTGGTCTCCTTCGCCAACTTTGCCTCTATCGGCATCGTCGCCGGGGCAATCAAGGGGCTGAACGAGCAGCAGGGCAACGTGGTGTCGCGCTTCGGCCTGAAGCTGATCTACGGCTCGACGCTGGTCAGCCTGCTGTCGGCAGCCTTCGCTGGACTGGTGCTTTAAGCCTGTTCCCGGCGCAGCCGCGCCGGGATTTCCTCAACGGCTAAAATGCCACGCAGGCCGGGGCATCCACCCGCATCACCGACTCCTGCGCGAAGCGCTGTTTATAGATCGCCCGCAGCGCTTCAATATTCTGCTCACTGGCCTTATCCGGGCTGTGGATCAGCATCAGCGCTCTGCTGTTTTCGCGCGCCAGCTTGCCATCATTGCCCAGCCACTGCCCCTGTGCCGCGAATACCGTCAGCCCGTCTTTGAAGCGTGGCGTCACTTCACCGTCAACAAAACCCTGCCATTCTGCCTGTGAGATTGCGGCACCCTGCGGGCGGTTGAGACCAAAGTAAAGTGTGGTCTGCGTCATGGCATCACCCAGCGCGCAGGCGGCGGCGGGCGCCGTGGCGGCCTGACGTGCCGGTGTGCTACAGCCGGTAAGCGCCAGCAGTAGCAGGGAAGAGAGGATAAGACGCGGTGCCATGAGTGCTCCTGGTTTTATTGTCTGAGTTGTCATCATCTTAAGCTGTGAGCGGCAAAACGTCAGCCAAAACACCGTCATTTGAGCGAATGCCTGTTAAGGCAGCGCCTGCGCCGCTATAATCCCTGCATCTTTTATCTCTATAACGGTACGCAAAATGATCCGCAGTATGACCGCTTACGCCCGGCGCGAAACCAAAGGCGAATGGGGCAGCGCAGCCTGGGAGCTGCGTTCCGTCAACCAGCGCTATCTTGAAACCTATATCCGTCTGCCGGAGCAGTTCCGCGGCCTGGAGCCGGTGATCCGTGAACGCATCCGCAACCGTCTGACGCGTGGCAAAATCGAAGTTAACCTGCGTTTTGATGCGGACCCGAGCGCGCAAAGCTCGCTGGTGCTGAACGAAAAGCTGGCAGTGCAGCTGGTGCAGGCGGCTAACTGGGTGAAAATGCAGAGCGACGAGGGTGAGATCAACCCGGTTGATATTCTGCGCTGGCCGGGCGTGATGTCCGCTGAAGAGCAGGATCTGGATGCAATCTCTGCCCAACTGCTCAGCGCGCTGGACACCGCCATTGATGAGTTCATTACCGCACGCGAAAGCGAAGGTTCGGCGCTGAAAGCGCTGATTGAGCAGCGTCTGGAAGGCGTCAGCGCCGAGGTGCTGAAAGTGCGCGCCCATATGCCTGACGTGCTGAAATGGCAGCGTGAGCGCCTGCTGACTCGTCTGGAAGAGGCCCAGGTACAGCTGGAAAATAATCGCCTGGAGCAGGAGCTGGTGATGCTGGCGCAGCGCGTTGATGTGGCCGAAGAGCTGGACCGCCTGGAAGCGCACGTTAAAGAGACCTACAACATCCTGAAGAAGAAGGAGGCCGTTGGCCGCCGCCTCGACTTTATGATGCAGGAGTTCAACCGCGAGTCGAACACCTTGGGGTCAAAATCGATCAATGCCGAAATTACCGCCTCCGCCATTGAGCTGAAAGTGCTGATTGAGCAGATGCGCGAACAGATTCAGAATATCGAGTAGTTTGCCGACACGATTGACGGTGATACGTTCTTAAGCCCGCCAACGGCGGGCTTTTTTTATTGCTGCGACTCGCTTTTTAGTGCCCTGCGCAACCCCGCCAGCAGCGCACGACCCGCCGCTGCCACCTCTTTCCGCTGCGGGGTTTCAGGCTCACAGGCGATTTCAAGATCGACGCACTCGGCCACCAGCTCTGCCGCGCCGGTCATGCGCGCGCTGCCTTTGATTTTGTGCGCCAGCTCGCGCAGCGTGGGGTGGTCATCCGCTGCCAGCGCCGCCGTGAGGGCCAGTATATCCTGCTGATAGCTGGCGTTGATCTCCTGCATCAGTTCACTGACCAGCGCGCTGTCACCACCGGCCAGCTGCATTATCGCCTCATTGTACGCACCGGCATCCTCGCTCAGGCTGGTATCGGCATGACGCGGCACGTTACCCAGCCAGCGCTGTAAATCCTCCAGCGTGCTCGGCTTGAACATACAGCCATCCATACCCGCTTCATGACAGCGTATCCGCTCCTCGGGCTGGGCATTGGCGGTAAAGCCAAGAATGGTGCAGCCTGGCAACTCGCGCTGCCGCTCCTGCGCGCGTATAGCCTGCGCCAGCTGATAACCGTCCATCACCGGCATACGGCAGTCGGTGATTACCACATCAACCGGATGCTGCTGCCAGAGTGCCAGCGCCTGCTCACCCTCTTCTGCTTCCAGCACATGGTGGCCGAGGAAGTTAAGCTGGCGCGTCAGCAGCAGGCGGTTGGCTTTAAAATCATCAACGATAAGGATGCGTAATGCCGCAGCCGGCCGATCGCTGACAGCCGCTGTATCAGTGACGATCTGCCCCTCACTCTGCGTTAGCGCATCGGCATACAGCACCACCTCAATCTGGGTGCCTTTGCCAGGCTGGCTCCTGAGCGCGATGCTGCCGCCCATTTTCTCACACAGCGTCTTACAGATAATCAGCCCCAGCCCGGTGCCGCGCAGCGTCTGTTCACCGCGATCGCCGACCTGGCTGAACGGCGCAAACAGCTTGGTCTGATCCTCTTCCGAGATGCCTTTACCACTGTCGGTGATGGTCATGACAATTTCCCACTGCGCCTGCCTGCGCAGGCGGAGGTCCACCATCACGCCGCCTTCGGCGGTAAACTTAATCGCGTTACTGACCAGATTTGACAGGATCTGCTTGAAGCGCAGCGGGTCGATCAGCACATCTTCGCCGCTCGACGGCTCTATGCTTAACGTCAGGTTCAGTGCTTTCTGCTCCGCCAGACCTTCGAAGACGCGGATCACCGATTTACATAACTGCTGTACGTTAGCGCGCTCCGGCTGCAGCGTCAGTTTGCCGGATTCAATGCGGGCAATATCAAGAATGTCACCCAGCAGTTCGACCAGGTCGTTAGCGGATGCCGACGCCACTTCCAGCGCCTGATAATCTACCCGATTTTTTTCCGCCGCTTTACGCGCCAGTTCCAGCATGCCGATCACCGCATTGAGTGGCGTACGGATTTCGTGGCTCATGGTAGAGAGGAACTGGGTTTTCGCTTTACTGGCGGCTTCGGCCTGCTCTTTAGCCTCACTCAACGCTTCCAGCAGCAGGCGACGCTCGCTGATGTCCAGCCAGCCGCCGATCACTCCTTTAACCGTGCCTCCGGCATCTCGATAGGGCAGGATCCAGTGGAAAATGGTTCTCTGCTGCCTGCCGACGATATGGCTGAAGGTGCGATCTTTAAATATCGGGTTACCGGTGCTCAACACGCGGTAGAAATCCTGAATATAGTTTTGTGTCTGCTGTTCATCTTCGAACAGGTGGTTCTCCAGCAGCGAATGATTAATCACCTGCTCACGCGTTCGGCCCAGATCCTGCAGATAGATATCATTGCACTGCGTCAGCCGCCCGCTGGCATCGCGAATGTAGGTCGCATTCGGCGTACCGTTGATCATGTCATGCATAAATTCGAGCTGATCGTTCAGTGCACGCTGCACGCGCGTTTTAATGCGGATCTGGCGGCGTAGCCAGATAGCCCACACCAGTGAAACCAGGATCAGCGCGGCAGAAAATGCCCCGCCGATGACGATCAGGGAACGGTTTTCGCGCCAGAAGTTATCGGAGGCCACCATATTATTCGGCCGCCACAGGTTACCGATCACATCCATTTCATCCGGCGGAATACTGAGCATCACTTTATCAACAATGCGCTGCAGCTCGAGGGATTGCTGCGGGATGGCAAAAGAGAGAAACGCCGGTGATTCACCGAGCGTAGCGCTAATACGCATGCGGTTACGGTAGTAGCGGGCGATCTGATATTCGGAGTTGGCCAGCGTATTGATTGCGGCATCCACCTGTCCGCGGTTCAGCATGGCCAGGGCGTCGATGGCGTTAGCCGCATCGACAACGTTGATCTCCGGGTATTGGCTGCGAATGGTATCAGCAATGCGGGTGCCGGTAATCACCGCCACTTTTTTGTTATCCATATCGCTCAGATTGCGTGGGGCATCGCCCTGCTGGCGCACCACCATAACAAAGGCGCTGGTGAAATAGGCGCGGCTGAAGTTGATACCTTGTTTGCGTTCCGGGCTGGGGGTCAGCGCCCCGATCATGTCGGCCTGACCGTTTTTCAGCATCGCCAGCATCTCTTCCACATTACTGGCACTTTTAATCTCAAAATCCAGCCCGGTGCGCAGGCGGATCTGCGACAGTACATCAATGGTGATGCCGCGATAATTGCCATCATCATCGGTAAAGGTCAGCGGCGCGAAGCCATCAATAGCGGCAACACGCACTTTTTTATGCTGCGCTATCCAGCGTTTCTCTTCATCACTGAGCTGGAAAATCTGCTGATTCAGCACGCTGGCGCTGCGCCCGACGTGCCAGCGCTGTAAAATATTCAGGCGCTCTTCGTTGCTGACTTCGGCCAGGGCGATATCGATCGCCTCACGCAGTAAATGATTATCCGGTCGTACGCCGAAAGAGATATTACGTGCCGGGAAGTCGGCAAAGCCAACCACGCGGATGTTATTCAGGAAGTTGCGGTTGATGGGATAGAGATCGCCGAGGAAGACATCAGCATCGCCAAAAGCCACCGCGCCAATCGCCTGCTGATAGCTTGGGTAGGTTTGTACATTGGCGTGAGGATACTGTTGCTGAACCCAGTCAGGGGGCAGGTAGCCCACCGCCATGGCAATGTTTTCACCGTCGAGATCGCGGCTCAGTGTACGATTAGCATTATTGCGCGTGGCCAGAATCGCCTGCTCCGTCGCATAAGGCTCGGTAAGCGCAATGCGCTCATTGCGGCGCTCAAACTGCGTTACCGCTCCCAGCAGGTCAATTTTTCCGCTGCTGAGCGCCTCATAAGCCGCCTTCTGGCTGGCGAACACTTGCACATGGATCGGCTTGTCGAGGATCACCGAAAGCAGGCCAATATAGTCGGCGGTGATCCCTTCTAATTCTGACTTATTATTGATCACGGTAAACGGCGGGTACTGAGGCTGCGAAACCCCCACCACCAGCTGGGTTTTTGTCGCCAGCCAGCGCTGTTGTTCAGCGTTAAGGCTCTGACTGGACTGATGTGCCAGATGAGGTGAACGGCTGAGCAGGGTCAGATCCAGCGGCTGTTCGGCCGCAGGTGCTGAAACTTCGTTGATGCCAAAAAGCGCAATGCATGCCATCACGGTCAACCCGACCTTGCGCAGAAAATCCTTCACGTTCAACCTCAGTCAGCCAGATGATTTCGGTGGGCGACACCAATCAGGTCCACCAGTGTTTTGACCCCCAGCTTGCTCAGCAGGCGGGTTTTATAGGTGCTGATAGTCTTATTGCTCAGCGTCAGCTCTTCCGCGATCTCAATATTGCTGTAGCCCTTCGCCAGATAGATCAGCACCATCATTTCCCGATCGGAGAGCTGCGCCAGTTTTTCGCTTTCGTCCCCTTCAGCAGAGTGCGCGGTGAAATCCTGAGCAAACTCTTCTGCCGGGAAAAAGGTGTAACCCGCGCGTATCGCACGGATTGCATCGAGTAAATCATCAAGGTCTTCGGTCTTCTCAACGAAGCCGGATGCCCCGCCCAGGCGGCAGCGTGACACAAAGGATGAAGCCGTCTGCGAGGTAAAGACCAGGATTTTCACCGGATAGCCCATGGTGCGAATGCGTGAAATGACTTCCAGACCGTTCAGGACCGGGATAGCAATATCGAGGATCACCAGATTTGGACTGAGAGTTTTCACCAGCTGCACGGCTTCAGCGCCATCGCTGGCCTTAACCACTACATGAATCTGCTCACGCGCCAGTAGCATTTCTACTGCCATCCTGACAACCGGGTGGTCATCAACGATTAATGCGCTATAAGGTGCTCTTGTTTGCATACCTGTCCTGTCTATAGGTTGTGTGAACACGCCTCGGCTGACTCTGGATGAAAACCAAACATTGCCAGCGTATCCGCTGTTAATCAGGGCTGCCTGAAACCACCGATGCCAATAAGATACCTGTCGCCAACGCCAGGCGGTAGTCATCTAAATCCTACATTTTGGTAGGAAATTTCTCACCACTTATGAGGCTTTGTTTTAGCTATAGGCACCCAGCGCGCCACAAGGTAAACTATCCCCTTATTTTAATATGGATTTTATTGAGGCTAACCCATGCAAACATTACCTCCCTGCCCGAAGTGCCACTCAGAATACAGCTGGCAGGATGGCGCCATGCTGAACTGCCCGGAGTGCGGCCACGTTTGGGCTGAAGGCGCGCAGGACGCGGCGGAAGAGAGCCTGGTGGTGAAAGATGCCAATGGCAACCTGCTGGCCGACGGCGACAGCGTCACGGTGATTAAAGATCTGAAGGTGAAAGGCAGTTCCACGCCGCTGAAGATTGGCACCAAAGTGAAAGGTATTCGTCTGGTGGAAGGCGAGCACAATATCGACTGCAAAATCGATGGCTTTGGCCAGATGAAGCTCAAATCCGAGTTTGTGAAAAAGAACTGATCCCTGCCGGTAGCCCTGCGCTACTGGCCTCTTTCCCCTGCCCGGTTTCCTCAAAGCCTGCGAAGCTGCTAGTATCAAAACGCATCATAAGTTTGCGTTAAGGGCGTACGGCGCTCAACGGACCGACTCAGGACACCCCAGGGGGAAGAGTGAATAAGACGATAGGCGTGTTCTTTCCGCTGTATACCACCACGCTATTAATGCTGCTCGGTTCCGGGCTGCTGACCACCTATGTTTCTCTGCGACTGACCTCTATCCATGTCTCCGGCGGCCTGATCGGGGCGATTATCGCTGCGAACTATATCGGCCTGGTGATTGGCGGTAAGGTTGGGCACTTTTTTATCTCCCGTGTCGGACACATTCGTACTTATGTCTCCTGCGCCGGGATTATTACGGCGGCGGTATTGGCCCACGGTCTGACGGAGTTTATCCCGGCCTGGGTAGGTCTGCGTCTGATCATCGGCATGTGCATGATGTGCCAGTACATGGTGCTGGAGAGCTGGCTGAACGATCAATCGGAATCCGACCAGCGCGGCAAAGTGTTTGGCTGCTATATGGTGGCAACCTATCTCGGCATGTCGCTCGGCCAGGTCGTGCTGATGTTGCAGACCGATCTTGGTCTGAGCACCCTGCTGCTGATTGCGCTCTGTTTCTCACTCTGCCTGGTGCCCATTGCACTGACCACCCGTACCCATGCCCGTCAGCTGTCGCCGGCGCCGATGGAATTACGCTATTTTATCGGTGCCATCCCGAAGGTGCTATTCACCACGCTGGCGATTGGTATGGTGGTCGGATCGTTTTACGGTCTGGCACCGGTCTATGCCAGCCAGCAGCAGCTGACCACCAGCCAGACCGGCCTGTTTATGGCCATCGCGATTTTTGCCGGGCTGGTGGCGCAGTTCCCGCTCAGCTGGCTGTCCGACCGCTATAACCGTACCCGCCTGATGCGCCTCAACGCCGTTGTGCTGATTGTCGCCGCGCTGCCGCTGGCGGTACTGCCGCACATCACTTTCCCGCTGCTGCTGGTGCTGGGGTTTGTGGTCAGCATGCTGCAGTTTTCCCTTTATCCGCTGGCGGTCGCGCTGGCCAATGACCTGATTGAGCCAGAGCGCCGCGTGTCGCTAGCCGCCTGTCTGCTGATGGCCTTTGGCGTAGGTGCCAGTATTGGTCCGCTGGTGGTGGGCTTACTGATTGAGCCGCTGGGTGCCAATACGCTGTATGCCTTCTTCGCCCTGTGCGGCCTGCTGATTGTTGCTCTGAGCCGGACGGTGAAACAGGATGAAGCCCAGTTTGTCGAGGATGCACCGGTGCCGCATATTGTGATGGCGGATAGCCTGGTCAGTTCTCCGCTGTCACCGGCTCTTAATCCGGCCTTTGACGAACAGATGATCGAAGAAACTATGCCCGCGATCGACAGCGAACCGGTTGAAGAGGTGGAAACTGAGAGCGAAATCCAGCAGGGGGCCGATCCCGATGAAGAAACCGGGCTGAAGAAAGCCTTTGAGAAGCTTTGAGTCAGCCAGTTCTCGTTTTTCAGGCAGAGTGATGAGGGGTGCAGACCTGCGCCCCCTCATTAAACGCCTCATTTCCTGCGTCTTGCACTCCTTTACCTCTTCAGGTAATCGCTATCCAGCAACGAATCATGTCAGAAAAAACAGATAAATCTCTCATTTTATCCTGTATCAAAAGGCAAGTAATTAACGTTGCTTTCCAATAAATGTTAGCGAGATTAAAAAAACCGGCCTCAGATTAAACCCTGCGCATAGGCAAAGCGTATCAGTTCAATATTTGAAGAAATACCCAGTCGCCGCATAGCATTATACTTCTGCGTAGATATAGTGCTGATTGTTCTGTTCTGCCGCCGGGCAATTTCTGCCAGCGAATAGCCTGAAGAGAATAACCGCACGACTTCTAACTCCTTAGGCGTGAGGGTAGTACCCCGATCGTGATTTTTAGTGGGTTCAGCTTTGAGATAATCAAGTGAAGATGAAAAGTAGAGCCCACTCTGCATCATCACATGCTGGCAGGCAGTCAACGTCTCTTCGATATCATCTGACTTACTCACGATTGATCTCACACCATAATCACATGCCTTCCTCAGAATCGCAGTATTTCCAAGAGAGGTCAGCAAAACCACCTTCACCTCAGGAAAGCGGCCGCTCAGAGCACGCAGTTTGGAAAATCCATCCAGCGTCGAGTTTTCGTTTCCCAGAGAAAAATCAGTAATGACGATATCCGTTCGATTGTTGGCCAGCGAAGCTAATAGCTCTTTGCCACACAGAGACTCATTGGTAACCTGATAGCGAGAGTCGTTAGCAAACAACATCTTTAACGAATGCAATATATGCGGATGATCGTCAGATATAGATACCGTGTGCCTGTGATGCATGTGCCCTCCTTGATTTTTACAAATACAAAGAAGGCTAATATACGATCGATTAACAGACTAAGAAAAGAAAATATTATTTTTTCTCCTTAAAGTTAGAGCTCGCAAAAAAGTTACAAAAAGTTTATTGAGAGCATAATAGAAAATTCAGGAAATTTAATAGCAGCATTATTTAATAACCTAAGTGAGATTCGGTGAGGCACTCTCTAAAATCCCGGTACTGAAAAGGGCAGGCGGGGTCTAAAATCACTGGACGGGATAATGGACAAATAATATATCTCTTACCTATTATTGCTCATTAACATCCTGGGTTCGCTGCACAAGCAAATCCGAGTGAAGCCCTGTTGCGCCAGGACGTTTTTACTCAGGTAAAAGCTTGCCTTTCTAAGAATCTTGCCGTTTTACAGGCGATCCCTTAGGCTTGCCGCCTGTTTTTCAGGAGCTGGCTATGTTACTCACTGTCCTTTACATCATCGGAATTACCGCAGAATCCATGACCGGAGCGCTGGCCGCTGGCCGCCGCAAGATGGATATGTTTGGCGTGATAATTATTGCTTCCGTGACGGCGATAGGCGGTGGTTCTGTGCGCGATATGCTGCTCGGCCACTATCCGCTCGGCTGGGTCAAGCATCCTGAATACATCATGATTGTCGCCGCCGCAGCGGTGATAACTACCCTGGCGGCGCCGCTGATGCCGCACCTGCGCAAAGTCTTTCTGGTGCTGGATGCGCTGGGATTAGTGGTGTTTTCAATTATCGGAGCGCAGGTGGCGCTGGATATGGGCCACGCTGGCATTATCGCCGCGATCAGCGCCGTGGTCACCGGCGTGTTTGGCGGCGTGCTGCGCGACATGTTCTGCAACCGCATCCCGCTGGTATTCCAGAAAGAGTTATATGCAGGTATCGCGTTTGCCTCCGGCTGGCTCTATATCCTGCTGCTCAAAACGGCCCTGTCGATGGAGACGGTGATCATCATTACCCTCCTGGCTGGCTTTATCGCGCGCCTGGGTGCTCTGCGCTTCCGCCTCGGGCTGCCGGTGTTTAACTATCCTCATGACGACCACTAATCCTCACGCAGATTAAGACCGTCGATCAGCTGCTGCACTTCGCGCTGCTGCAAAAAGGCGCGAATAGTGTGGGCCAGTTTATTACCCACCCCCGGCAGCTGCTGCCACTCTTCCACGCTGTGCGACAGTAACTGCTGCCAGCTGTCATCAGGCAGCGCACGCAGCGCCCCTTCCGGGATCGGAACGCCCAGCGCCCGCACCCAGCGTTTAAACGGCAGCTGACGGCTGAGCCGGAACTGCTGCCAGAAGAAACGCGCTTTGGGCTGACCGATGCCGGGTATGGCTTCAAGCTGCTGCTGCGACAATGCCAGCCAGGAGAACAGATGGGTGAGGTGCCCGGACTGGATCAGCCGCTGCCAGTTTTGCCGCCCCATCCCCGCCAGGTTCAGGGCCGGGCGGCTGCTTAACCACTCCAGCCGCGCCAGAAACTGCTGACGGCACGCCGGGCTGAGGTGAAAACAGCTGACCATGGAAAAGCGCCCGGCATCAGGGGGCTGCGGATAGTCGCGCTGCGCCACGCGCCACACCACCTTATTGAGGCACGGGATCCCCTGCCCGGCCAGGCTGAGGCTGACCTGATCCCCCGCAATCACATCGCGCTCACGCCAGCGCGCAACGGGCCCGGTGCTGACCCGGCTGACGCGTTTATCATCCAGCTGCACGGGTTGCAGGTGAAGTACCGTACTGATTTTGCCGCTGCGCCCGACGGTGAACTCCACAGAGCGCACTTCACTGGTGACTTCAGGTGGCGGATATTTCCAGGCGATGGCCCAGTCTCCCAGCTCGGGCAGCCAGCTTTTCCCCGCCAGCACCGGCATGCTGTGTACCACCACGCCGTCGGTCACAAACGGCAAAGGGCCCTGGAACCAGCGCTCACGCCAGCCTTCAACCTCATCAGCATCTTGTACCTGCCGCGTCCAGCTGCGGATAGCGGGAAATCCAGCGCTTTCCAGAGCGGCCAGCCTCTGTTGCAGCAGCACTGGGCCATCTGGCCATGCCCAGACAAATAGCCCAATACGCTGCAGGAGAGATGAGGGCTGTTTTGCCATCAACGCTCCCGCCACCTGCGAACGGGCATTTTTCCCGCCGTCACGCGCCTGATGGTGATCGGTCATCTTCAGGTAAAGCTCGCCCTGGAATACCTGCTGCCCGGCATTCAGCGCAATAGAGTGTGGGATCGCGGGGATCAGGCGTGCTTTCGCCGTCCAGTCCTCCCCCTGCATGCCGTTGCCGCGGCTAACCACCCGGGTCAGTTTTCCCTGACGATAGACCAGGGTGACCGCCACCCCGTCGACTTTAGGCTGTACCCACAGGCCGTGGCGGTTCTCCATCCAGCGTGCCACCTCGGCTTTGCCCGCCAGTTTTTTTACACCGACGTGGGCAACCGGATGGCGCACTTTGCCATCGGTCATCAAAACAGGCTGACGGCGATCGCTGGCGGGATGAAAGCAGTACTGCCACTGCTGTAGCTTGCCCTGCAGCGCATCGTAACGTTCATCGGTCACGCTACTGTTACCCTGACGGTAGTAAGCGTCATCCCAGTGGGTGAGCTGTGCTGCCAGCCGGGTCATCTCCAGATCGGCCCGCGCAGGCGACCACACCGGGCACTGTGCCGCCAGCACCGCGCTGTATAACCAGATGGATAAAATGATGTAGCGCATCCCTGTCTCTCCTGCTTTCCACTTATACCGCTCAACAGTAAAGCGTGCAGGTCGGGGATAATCGAGTGGCAATATCAGATTGTGGAAAGCGGCTCCCGAACAATTCAACGCGGCCGACATCGGGCTGCAAAACGCCGTGCAGCGCTTTCCATTTCCTCAGAAAATCCCCTTGATCATCGCCTAAACGCTGCATCACGCCCTGCACCTGTGTATACTGTGCAGGAAGTAGACTCCGCTTTATTGGCATATCAAGAATAATCATGGCTCAAGGCACGCTTTTTATTGTTTCCGCCCCTAGCGGCGCGGGTAAATCCAGCCTGATTCAGGCGCTGTTAAAAACGCAACCGCTGTACGATACCCAGGTATCGATCTCCCACACCACGCGTGGGGTACGGCCGGGCGAAAATCATGGTGAGCATTATTACTTTGTGAATCACGATGAGTTTCGTTCCATGATCGCGGACGAGGCGTTTTTAGAACATGCTGAAGTGTTCGGTAACTATTACGGCACTTCGCGTAAAGCCATTGAACAGGTGCTGGCAACCGGCGTTGATGTGTTTCTCGATATCGACTGGCAGGGTGCTAAACAGATCCGTGAGAAAATGCCGGCAGCACGCAGCATTTTCGTGCTGCCGCCGTCGAAAGACGAACTGGACCGCCGCCTGCGTGGCCGGGGTCAGGACAGCGAAGAAGTGATTACTAAACGTATGGCCCAGGCTGTTGCTGAGATGAGCCACTACGCCGAATACGATTATTTAATCGTGAATGATGATTTCGACCTGGCCTTGTCCGATCTGAAGACCATTATTCGCGCTGAGCGTCTGCGTATGGGCCGTCAAAAAGCCCGCCATGATGCATTAATCAGCAAACTATTGGCAGACTGAGGGTAACTCAGTATGATGCCCAGTCATTTCGTCACCACCCGTGGAGTATCACACTTATGGCACGCGTAACCGTACAGGACGCAGTAGAAAAAATTGGTAACCGTTTTGACCTGGTTCTGGTAGCAGCACGCCGCGCTCGTCAGATGCAGGTTGGTGGTAAAGATCCACTGGTTCCGGAAGAGAACGACAAATCTACCGTTATCGCGCTGCGCGAAATCGAAGAAGGCCTGATCACCAATCAGATCCTCGACGTGCGCGATCGCCAGGAGCAGCAAGAGCAGGAAGCCGCAGAACTGCAGGCTGTCACTGCTATCGCTGAAGGTCGTCGTTAATCAGCACTAAAGGCCTGCCTTGTATCTGTTCGAAAGCCTCAATCAGCTGATTGAAAAATACTTGCCTGAGGAGCAAATCAAGCGCCTCAAGCAAGCTTATCTTGTCGCACGTGATGCTCACGAGGGACAGACACGCTCCAGCGGTGAGCCTTATATCACCCACCCGGTAGCCGTGGCCTGCATCCTGGCGGAAATGAAACTCGACCATGAAACACTGATGGCCGCGCTTCTGCACGACGTTATTGAAGACACCCCCGCCACCTATAAGGATATGGAACAGCTGTTCGGCCAGACCGTCGCCGAGCTGGTTGAAGGCGTTTCTAAACTCGATAAGCTGAAATTCCGCGACAAGAAAGAAGCCCAGGCTGAAAACTTCCGCAAGATGATCATGGCGATGGTGCAGGATATCCGCGTCATTCTGATCAAGCTGGCCGACCGTACGCACAACATGCGTACCCTCGGCGCGCTGCGCCCAGATAAAAAACGGCGTATCGCGTTGGAAACGCTGGAAATCTATAGCCCACTGGCCCACCGCCTGGGTATTCACCACCTGAAAACCGAACTGGAAGAGCTGGGCTTTGAAGCCCTGTATCCGAACCGTTTCCGCGTGATTAAGGAAGTGGTTAAAGCGGCACGCGGCAACCGTAAAGAGATGATCCAGAAAATCCTCTCGGAAATTGACGGTCGTCTGGAAGAAGCCGGTATTACCCGCCGCGTCAGCGGTCGCGAAAAACACCTCTATTCCATCTACTGCAAAATGCACCTGAAAGAGCAGCGATTCCATTCGATTATGGATATCTACGCCTTCCGCGTCATCGTGCGTGATGTCGATACCTGTTATCGCGTACTGGGCCAGATGCACAGCTTGTATAAGCCGCGTCCGGGCCGGGTAAAAGATTATATCGCCATCCCAAAAGCCAACGGCTATCAGTCGCTGCACACATCAATGATCGGTCCGCACGGCGTGCCGGTTGAGGTGCAGATCCGTACCGAAGATATGGATCAGATGGCAGAGATGGGGGTGGCCGCGCACTGGGCTTATAAAGAACAGGGCGAGAGCAGTACTACCGCACAGATCCGCGCGCAGCGCTGGCTGCAGAGCCTGCTGGAGCTGCAGCAGAGCGCCGGTAGCTCGTTTGAATTTATCGAAAGCGTGAAATCCGATCTGTTCCCGGATGAGATTTACGTTTTCACTCCGGAAGGCCGCATTGTTGAACTGCCGGCCGGCGCCACGCCGGTCGACTTTGCCTATGCCGTGCATACCGACATCGGCCATGCCTGCGTGGGCGCACGCGTTGACCGCCAGCCTTATCCGCTGTCGCAGCCGCTCACCAGCGGCCAGACCGTCGAAATTATTACCGCACCGGGCGCCCGCCCGAACGCTGCGTGGCTGAACTTTGTTGTCAGCTCGAAAGCGCGCGCCAAGATCCGCCAGCTGTTGAAAAACCTCAAGCGTGATGACTCGGTCAGCCTTGGCCGACGCCTGCTCAATCACGCCCTGGGCGGCAGCCGCAAGCTGGCTGAGATCCCGGAAGCCAATGTCCAGCACGAGCTGGAGCGCATGAAGCTGACCTCGCTGGATGACCTGCTGGCTGAAATCGGTCTCGGTAACGCCATGAGCGTGGTGGTGGCGAAAAATCTGCAGCAGAGCGAGCAGAATGTTCCCGCCAGCACCGGCAGCAGCAATAGCATCAGCGGCGCTCGCAGCAAGCTGCCAATTAAGGGCGCTGATGGGGTGTTGATTACCTTCGCCAAGTGCTGCCGCCCGATCCCCGGTGACCCGATTGTGGCGCACGTCAGCCCCGGCAAAGGCCTGGTGGTGCACCATGAATCCTGCCGTAATATTCGTGGCTATCAGAAAGAGCCAGAGAAATACATGGCGGTGGAGTGGGATATTGCCACCGAGCAGGAGTTTGTCGCCGAGATTAAGGTGGATATGTTTAACCACCAGGGCGCGCTGGCAAACCTGACGGCGGCAATTAACACCGCCGGCTCCAATATCCAGAGCCTGAACACGGAAGAAAAAGATGGCCGTGTTTACAGCGCCTTTATCCGTCTGACGGCACGCGATCGCGTTCATCTGGCCAATATCATGCGTAAAATCCGCGTGATGCCGGATGTCATCAAGGTCCATCGCAACCGCAATTAAGCCAAAGACGGAGCCCGCCTCCGTCTTTGACTTTCCCCTCTCTCCGCAGACGGGATGACTGATTTTAGGGAGTCCACTTTCGCATGAATGCCCAACGTTATGCCCGTATCCGCGCAATGCTTGCCGCCCGTCAGCACGACCTGACGGTGTGTATGGAACAGGTGCATAAACCTCATAACGTCTCTGCGGTGATCCGCACCGCCGACGCCGTTGGCGTGCATGAAGTTCACGCCGTATGGCCGGGAAGCCGCATGCGCACCATGGTCTCTTCCGCCGCGGGCAGCAACAGCTGGGTGCAGGTGAAAACCCATCCGACCATCCGCGATGCCGTCAGCCATCTGAAAGATCGGAAGATGCAGATTCTGGCAACGCACCTCTCCGCTAAAGCGGTCGATTTCCGCGAGATCGACTATACACGCCCGACCTGCATCCTGATGGGCCAGGAGAAAACCGGAATTACCCAGGAAGCCCTCGACCTTGCCGACCAGGATATTATTATCCCGATGATCGGTATGGTTCAGTCGCTGAACGTCTCCGTCGCATCGGCCCTGATCCTCTATGAAGCGCAGCGCCAGCGGCAGAATGCCGGTATGTATCTGCGTGAAGAGAGCACGCTGGAGTACGCCGAGCAGCAGCGTCTGCTGTTCGAAGGGGGTTACCCGGTACTGGCCCGCGTGGCGAAGCACAAAGGACTGCCCTACCCGGAGATCAACGATCGCGGTGAAGTGGTGGCGGAGCCGGAATGGTGGGCCACCATGCAGTCGAAGGCGCGTAAATAATGCAGGGCCGCCTGCTGGATGCCGTTCCGCTTAATACGCTGTCCGGCGTGGGCGCCAGCCAGGCGGCAAAGCTGGCCAAACTTGGCCTGCTGACCGTACAGGATCTGCTGCTGCATCTGCCGATGCGCTATGAAGACCGCACCCAGCTTTACGCCATCAACGACCTGCTGCCGGGCATCTATGCCACGGTAGAGGGCGAAGTGCTGCACAGCGATATTTCGTTTGGCCGCCGCCGCATGCTGACCTGTCAGATTAGCGACGGCAGCGGCATCCTCACCCTGCGCTTTTTCAACTTTAATGCCGGAATGAAGAACAGCCTCGCCACCGGCCGCCGCGTCACCGCTTACGGTGAGATTAAACGCGGCCAGCGCGGGGCGGAGATCATCCACCCGGAGTACAAAGTACAGGGTGAAAGCAGCGTCACCGAACTGCAGGAGACGCTGACCCCGGTTTACTCCACTACCGAAGGCGTGCGCCAGGCGACGCTGCGCAACCTGACCGACCAGGCGCTGACCCTGCTGGAAACCTGCGCGATTAGCGAACTGCTGCCGCCGGAGCTGAGCCAGGGAATGATCAGCCTGCCGGAAGCGCTGCGTACCCTGCACCGCCCGCCGCCGGATATGGCGCTGGCCGATCTCGATAGCGGCCGCCACCCGGCGCAGCGCCGCCTGATTATGGAAGAGCTGCTGGCGCACAACCTCAGCATGCTGGCGGTGCGCGCCGGCGCGCAGCGTTATCATGCGCTGCCAATGGCTGCCCGCCACGACCTGAGCGATAAGCTGCTGGCCGCGCTGCCCTTTAAACCGACTCAGGCCCAGGCGCGCGTGGTGCGCGAGATCGAAGCCGACCTTGCCCACGACTACCCAATGATGCGTCTGGTGCAGGGCGATGTGGGCTCCGGTAAAACGCTGGTCGCCGCGCTGGCCGCACTGCAGGTGATTGCTTACGGTAAGCAGGTGGCGCTGATGGCGCCGACCGAGCTGCTGGCCGAGCAGCACGCCAATAATTTCCGCCAGTGGTTTGCACCGCTCGGGCTGGAAGTGGGCTGGCTGGCAGGGAAGCAAAAAGGCAAAGCGCGCATCGCCCAGCAGGAAGCGATCGCCAGTGGGCAGGTTTCGATGATTGTTGGCACCCACGCTATCTTCCAGGAGCAGGTGCAGTTTAACGGACTGGCGCTGGTGATCATCGATGAGCAGCACCGCTTTGGCGTCCACCAGCGTCTGGCGCTGTGGGAGAAAGGCGAGGAGCAGGGTTTCCACCCGCACCAGCTGATTATGACCGCCACACCGATCCCGCGCACCCTGGCGATGACCGCCTATGCCGATCTCGATACCTCAACCATCGACGAACTGCCGCCGGGACGCACCCCGGTGACCACCGTGGCGATCCCTGACACGCGCCGTGCCGAGATTATTGCCAGGGTGAAAGGCGCCTGCGGCAGCGAAGGCCGCCAGGCATACTGGGTCTGCACGCTGATTGAGGAGTCAGAGCTGCTGGAAGCGCAGGCGGCGGAAGCCACCTGGGAAGAGCTGAAGCTGGCACTGCCGGAGCTGACTATCGGCCTGGTGCACGGCCGCATGAAGCCGCAGGAGAAACAGGCGGTGATGCAGGCGTTCAAGCAGGGTGAAATCCACCTGCTGATCGCCACCACGGTGATCGAGGTCGGCGTGGATGTGCCCAATGCCAGCCTGATGATTATCGAAAACCCGGAGCGTCTCGGGCTGGCGCAGCTGCACCAGCTGCGCGGCCGCGTTGGCCGTGGTGCGGTCGCTTCCCACTGCGTGCTGCTGTATAAAGCGCCGCTGAGTAAAACCGCGCAGAAGCGTTTACAGGTGCTGCGCGACAGCAACGACGGCTTTGTGATTGCCCAGTGCGATCTTGAAATTCGCGGCCCCGGCGAAATGCTGGGCACGCGCCAGACCGGTAACGCCGAGTTTAAGGTTGCTGACCTGCTGCGCGATCAGGCGATGATCCCGGAAGTGCAGCGCGTGGCGCGCCATATCCACCAGCATTACCCGGAGCAGGCTTCGGCGCTGATTGAACGCTGGCTGCCGGAAACCGAACGGTATACCAACGCGTAACCCCCTCAACGACCGTCTTCACCGCCGATACGGTGGCAAACGATTGCTTTTACTCCGAAGAAGATTAAAATCGCCACTTTATTGCCGCTGGGAAGCCTGACATGTCCGTTGAAAGCCAAAATGCTGCCGTCGATCGTACTCCGGTCGCGGCGGGAAAAAGTGAGCTGATTTTCCGCCTTGAAGATCGTCCGCCGCTGGCGCAGACGCTGTTCGCCGCCTGTCAGCATCTGCTGGCGATGTTTGTGGCGGTGATCACGCCCGCGCTGCTGATCTGCCAGGCGCTGGGCCTGCCCGCGCAGGATACGCAGCACATCATCAGCATGTCGCTGTTCGCCTCCGGCGTGGCGTCGCTGCTGCAGATTAAAACCTGGGGGCCGGTCGGTTCCGGGCTGCTGTCGATTCAGGGTACCAGCTTTAACTTTGTCACCCCGCTGATTATGGGTGGCCTGGCGCTGAAAACCGGCGGGGCCGACGTGAAAACCATGATGGCGGCGCTGTTCGGCACGCTGATGCTGGCATCCTGTACCGAGATGGTGCTGTCACGCGTGCTGCATCTGGCGCGCCGGGTGATCACCCCGCTGGTTTCCGGCATTGTGGTGATGATTATTGGTCTGTCGCTGATCCAGGTTGGCCTGACCTCCATCGGCGGCGGTTTTGCCGCGATGAACGATCACAGCTTTGGCGCACCGAAAAACCTGCTGCTGGCCGGTGTGGTACTGGCGGTGATCATTCTGCTCAACCGCCAGCGCAATGCCTATCTGCGCGTCGCCTCGCTGGTGATCGCGATGGGAGTAGGCTATCTGCTGGCCTGGGCGCTGGGGATGCTGCCGGAAAATAGTGCCCCGGCGAACAGCGCGCTGATCGCCATTCCCACCCCGCTCTATTACGGGCTGGGTATCGACTGGACTCTGCTGATCCCGCTGATGCTGGTGTTTATGGTGACCTCGCTGGAAACCATTGGCGATATCACCGCCACCTCAGATGTCTCCGAGCAGCCGGTCAGCGGCCCGCTGTATATGAAGCGCCTGAAAGGCGGCGTGCTGGCGAACGGGCTGAACTCCTGCGTTTCAGCGCTGTTTAACACCTTCCCCAACTCCTGCTTCGGTCAGAACAACGGCGTGATCCAGCTGACCGGCGTGGCCAGCCGCTACGTCGGTTTTGTGGTGGCGCTGATGCTGATTGTGCTCGGGCTGTTCCCGGCGGTCAGCGGCTTTGTGCAGCACATCCCCGAGCCGGTACTCGGCGGTGCCACGCTAGTGATGTTTGGCACTATTGCCGCCTCGGGCGTGCGTATCGTGTCGCGCGAGCCGCTCAACCGCCGGGCGATTATGATTATCGCGCTGTCGCTGGCGGTCGGCCTTGGCGTCTCCCAGCAGCCGCTGATCCTGCAGTTTGCCCCTGACTGGCTGAAAACGCTGCTCTCCTCCGGTATCGCTGCCGGCGGTATCACCGCTATCGTGCTGAACCTGGTGTTCCCGCAGGAGAAGTAGCGGCTACGGTCATTCTGAAAACAGCGGCCGGGGGGCGATATTTGCTCTGGCCGCTGCGCTGTGGGTTGAGAAGTGACGATAAATCAGGCATAACAAGCCATTACCCGATATCCATAGGGATGGTTGTGATGAAGTTTTTCGGAAAGGTTCTGCTAACCCTGCTGCTCATTCTGCTGCTGGCCCTGGTCGCCATCTACGTGCTGCTGCAAACCCAGTGGGGCGCGGGATGGATTGGCCGCCAGGTCAGCGCCGGCAGTGATTACCAGCTGTCGCTCAGCAAAATGGAGCACAATTTTTCCGATCCCAGCCATCTGCTGCTTAACGATGTCTCCTTTGGCCGTAAAGACCAGCCCGCCACGCTGGTGGCGAAGCGCGTCAACCTTGGCCTCCGCCTGCTGCAGTTCAGCAGCCCGCTGCATTTTGCCAGCATTCGCCTCGATCAGGGTACGCTAAACCTCAGCGATAAAAGTGCCCCCCTCTCCTTACAGGCAGACCGTTTACAGCTCAGCCAGATGGCGCTTAATCGCCATCAGGGCGACTGGCCGCTGCAGGCACAGCGCGTCGACGGCGGCGTAACGCCGTGGAAGCCTGAAGCGGGCAACGTGCTGGGCAAAGAGGCCAGGTTCCAGATGAGCGCCGGTTCCCTGACGCTGGACGGTATTCCTGCGGCGAATGTGCTGGTGCAGGGCACTATTCACGGACCGCAGCTGGTGTTAAGCAATTTCGGCGCCGACGTGGCGCTCGGCTCGGTGACCGCCAGCGCGCAGCGCGATGCGCAGGGCTGGCAGGTGAACAGCCTGCGCCTGAACAGCATTCGCCTGCAGAGTGATAAAACGCTGGCTGAGTTCCTGCAACCGCTGCGCACGCTGCCGACGATGCATTTTGACCGCATTGATATGACCGATGCGCGCCTGCAGGGGCAGGACTGGGCGGTGACTGACCTGGACCTGACGTTAAAAGACCTGACGCTGAGCAACGGTGACTGGCAGAGCAACGGCGGTTCGCTGTCGATGAACGCCAGCAGCTTTGTGAATGGCAGCATGCAGCTGGACGACCCGATCGCCAATATGGACTTCACCGCGCAGGGCGTGCAGCTGACGCAGTTCAGTTCGCGCTGGGTTAACGGCCTGGTGCGTGCGCAGGGCAGCTGGACGCGCAGCGACAAGAAACTGACGCTGGATGAACTGGTGGTGGCCGGGCTGGAATACACTCTGCCGCTCAACTGGCGCGAGCGCTGGATGGAGACGCTGCCATCGTGGCTGGAGAGCGTGCAGGTGACCAAACTCAGCGCCAGCCGTAACCTGATTATCGATATCAATCCGGACTTCCCGTTCCAGATGACGGCGCTGGATGGCAATGGCAGCAACCTGCTGATGGCGCGCAATCATCAGTGGGGTATCTGGTCAGGCAATCTGAGTTTTAACGCCGCCGCCGCAACCTTTAATCGCGTCGATCTGCGCCATCCGTCGATCGCCCTCAGCGCAGATGACAACGCGATCGCTGTGTCAGAAATGAGCGCCTTCAGTGCCGACGGCATGCTGGAAGGGCTGGCAACGCTGAGCCAGCAGCCGCAGCGCGCACTGTCGCTGACGCTGAATGGCCGCCAGGTCAACCCCACTCTGCTGCAGAACTGGGGCTGGCCGACGATCCCGCTGAACGGCAACGCCACGATGCAGCTGAAACTGCAGGGCAGCCTGCAGGCCAGCCAGCCGCTGAAACCCTCCGTCAACGCCACCCTGGCGGTCAGTAACGGCGAGCAGTCGGTGCAGCAAACCCTGCGCGGCGGCCAGCTGAGCGGCTCACAATAGGCTAAAAAGGGCCGGGTCGGCCCTTCGCAACCCGTCGCGGGTAAGGTATAGTCCGTTTTTTTACGGGGGAACCATGCTGACCAACTCATCTATTCGTCTGAACAAATACATCGCCGAGAGCGGGATCTGCTCGCGTCGCGATGCCGATCGCTTTATCGAACAGGGAAATGTTTTTATTAACGGTAAGCGCGCCTCTGTGGGCGGCCAGGTATTTGCCGGCGATGTGGTGAAAGTTAACGGTCAGCTCATCGAGCCGCGTAACGAAGAAGATCTGGTGCTGATTGCGCTGAATAAGCCCGTGGGCATCGTCAGCACCACGGAAGAGAGCGAGCGCGACAACATCGTCGACTTCGTCAACCACAGCAAGCGCGTGTTCCCGATTGGCCGCCTGGATAAAGATTCGCAGGGGCTGATCCTGCTGACTAACCACGGTGACCTGGTGAATAAGATCCTGCGCGCCGGCAACGACCACGAAAAAGAGTATCTGGTCACCGTCAACAAGCCGGTCACCGAAGAGTTTATTCGCGGCCTGGGCGCGGGCGTGCCGATGATGGGCACGGTAACCAAAAAGTGTAAGGTGAAGAAAGAGTCGACGTTTGTCTTCCGCATTACGCTGGTGCAGGGGCTAAACCGCCAGATCCGCCGCATGGCCGAGCACTTTGGCTACGAGGTGACGAAGCTCGAACGCATCCGCATTATGAACATTTCCCTGAAGGGGGTGCCGCCGGGCGAGTGGCGCGACCTGACCGATGATGAGCTGGTCGAGCTGTTTAAGCTGATTGAGAACTCCTCTTCCGAGGACAACAGCAAAGCGAAGAAACCGGCGCAGAAGGCGAAGCCCGCCGCGGCGAAGAAACCGGCCGCCAAAGCCGCCGATAAACCGGCTGCCACCCCGGCCGGACGCAAGCGTTTCGTTCAGCCGGGTCGCAAGAAAAAGGGGCGTTAAACGCCGCAGCCCCCTTCCTCCAGTGGCCCGTCGGGATCGGCGGGCAGCACCATATACACCCCTTCAAATACCGCACCGGACTCATCATTGCCGAACAGCTCCACCTCCAGCTGCACGCGGGCTTTACGCCCCCGCGCCAGGCGGTCAAGGTCGCCGCTCAGCGAGCCGAGGTCGGCAATCGCCCCCGGCTTGCCGGTAATCGGCTTGCTGTAGCGAATATGCGCATCGGCGAGGATAATCGTGCCGCCGAGATGACGCTCGCGCAGCAGCAGCCAGATTAAGCCCCAGCCGGTCAGCGTCGCCAGCGAGAACAGGCTGCCGGCAAACAGCGTATGGTGCGGGTTCTGATTGCCGGTTTCCGGCATGGTGGTAATAAACTTCTGCCCGGTATATTGCAGGATGCGCACGCCCATCTTTTCGCTCAGGGGGATATGTTCGTACCACGCCTGCTGCAGCTGCCCGCACCAGTCGGCACGGTGCAGGATGTCGTCCAGCGTCACCACCGGTTTGATCATCAGGAAGTGCCGTACTGGCGTGGTTTGCGGCGCGGTGATCTCCCCCTGATTGAGGTAGCCCAGCTTGGAGAAGAACTCCACGGCATCTTCGCGCGCGCTGCACACCACGCGCTTTACCCCTTCCTGACGCGCGACAGACTCCAGCGTCATCGCCACCAGCGTACCCAGCCCTTTGCCCTGCACCGAGGGATGAACGGCGAGGAAGCGGATAGCGGCTTCGTTATCAGCATTGATATAGAGGCGGCCAACGGCAACCGGGTCGCCGTGTTCATCCACCACCATCTGATGATGCGCCAGCGCATCCCAGGCGTCACGCTCGGATCCCAGCGGCTGATGCAGCGGTTTGCGCAGCATCTCCCAGCGGAACTGGTAGTAGGTATCTAGCTCTTCTGCGGTTTCAGGTACGCGGAGGTGATACATAAAATGGTTCTCTCTGTCGGAGCCCGTCAGGCCATTCCTTTGCCGCTCGGCCAGCTGCGTCAAACCTGCAGCCAGAAGGTGACGGGACCATCGTTGACCAGCGCCACTTTCATGTCGGCGGCAAAACGCCCGGTTTGCGTGGCAATCCCTTTTTCACGACAGCAGGCGGTGAAGTAGTCATACAGCTCTTCGGCAACGTCCGGGGCGGCCCCGCCGGAGAAGCTCGGGCGCATCCCTTTTTTGGTGTCTGCCGCCAGCGTGAACTGCGAAACCACCAGCACGCTGCCCCCGGCCTGCTGCACGTTCAGATTCATTTTGTCATTTTCGTCGCCGAAAATACGGTAGCCCAGCACTTTATCGACCAGTTTGCGCGCGCTCTCCCGGGTATCTTCTTTTTCTACCCCGAGCAGGATCAGTAATCCCGGCCCAATCTCACCAACAGTTTCGCCCGCTACCGTGACGCTGGCAGAAAGTGCCCGTTGAATTAATGCAATCATGATTCCTCGTTTTCTCTTTCTTCTTCTTCTTGTTTCAGCTGGCGGTAGTCCCCCAGCGTGGCGGTAATTTCCGCCCCTAACAGAACGATACACCACGTCCAGTACACCCACAGGAACAGGATGGGAATAACGGCAAGCACGCCGTAAATTAACTGGTACGAGGGGAACATCGTAACATACAGCGCAAAGCCCTTTTTCCCCAGCTCGAAGAGTAGCCCGGCCACCACCGCACCGATCAGCGCATCGCGCCCTGCCACCTGGATGGTCGGTACAATGCTGTACAGTAGCCAGAAGGAGAGGATCGACAGCAGCAGCGGAAAGATGCGCAGCCCCATATCCACCAGCCCGCTGACGCCGCTAACCGTGGCCCAGTGCAGCGACAGCAGATAGGAGCTGATCGCCAGGCTGGCACCGGCCAGCAGGGGTCCGAGCGTCAGGATCATCCAGTACACCGCGAAGGAGTAAACCAGCGGCCGTTTGCGTTTGCTGCGCCAGATAACGTTGAGCGCGCTGTCGATGGAGTACATCAACAGCAGCGCGGTGAACACCAGCCCGCCCACGCCGACCGCCGTCATTTTGCTGACGTTGGCGACGAACTGCTCCAGATAGTTCTGGATAGTCGCCCCGGCGGCCGGGACAAAGTTGTTAAACACGAAGTTCTTGAGCTGGACGCTGACGTCCGAAAACATCGGGAATGCGGCGAACAGCGCAAAGACCACGGCAATTAACGGCACCAGCGACAGCAGCGAAACATAGGCCAGGTGCCCGGCCAGTACCGTCATGCCATCTTCGTCAATGCGCTGCCACAGCAGTTTGATCCACGACCAGAATGCCCGCCCGCGGTGGCGGTAGTGATTGAGTAAACTCATGTTTTAATGCGGTCGGCGAAGAAGGCCGGGATAACTTTGGCATCGGTAATATGCAGGCTGTGAATGCCGACAGCGCGCGCCCCTTCGATGTTTTCCAGATTATCATCAAAGAAGATAGCCTCCTGAGCTGAGGTCTCTTCCTCATTCAGCAAGCGCTCATAAATTTTCTTGTCCGGCTTACGTAGCCCCATCTCCTGGGAAAGGTAAACTTTGTCAGCGGCTTGCTGCACTTCCGGGTACTGCGACGGCCAGAATTGACAGTGCAGGCGGTTAGTATTCGACAGGATCACCACGCGATCGCCCTGCTCGCGCAGTTTATTCATAATCGCAATCACTTCCGGGCGCACGCCGACAAACACTTCCTGCCAGCCGGCCGCGAACTGTTCAAAACTTAGCGACAACCCTAACTCTTCAGAAATTTTTTGCGCGAAGACTTCATCGCTGATTTCACCGCGTTCGTGCTGGTGAAAGCTCTCGCCCATGTGGAAACGATTCCGCAGTTCGGCCAGCGGCACGCGGCTTAAATCGCTCCAGACACCAAGAACCCGGTTGAAATCAATATCAACAATGACGTTACCTAAATCAAAGATATACAGCATGGCCATCTCCTTTTGTTCCGGTGAGGTATTCACTCTAGCCGTAAAACGGGAGGCTGAACAGGAGGGGAAATTGAAAAACTGCGGGGAAGTTTGAGGTAAAACGATGGGCCGGAGGTGTTCCGGCCCATAAGGACTAAAGAAGAATTACGCTTCTTTAGGACCGCGGCTTGCGCGCTTACGGTCGTTTTCAGTCAGGTGACGTTTACGAATACGTACAGACTGTGGAGTCACTTCGACCAGTTCGTCATCATCGATGAACTCAAGCGCCTGCTCAAGGGACATCTTCTGTGCCGGAACCAGGGTGGTGGCTTCGTCAGTACCGGAAGCACGCATGTTGGTCAGCTTCTTACCGGTCAGGCAGTTAACGGTCAGGTCGTTTGAACGTGAGTGAATACCGATGATCTGGCCTTCATACACTTCAGCACCGTGGCCGAGGAACAGCTTGCCGCGATCCTGCAGACCGAACAGGGCGAACGCTACCGCTTTACCCTGGCCGTTAGAGATCAGCACGCCGTTCTGACGCTGGCCCACTTCGCCCGGACGAACGTCGTCGTAGTGGCTGAAGGTGGAGTACAGCAGGCCAGTACCGGAAGTCATGGTCATGAATTCGTTACGGAAGCCAATAAGGCCACGGCTTGGAATTTCATAATCAAGACGCACGCGGCCTTTGCCATCCGGGTCCATGTTTTTCATGTCGCCTTTACGCTCACCCATCGCCTGCATCACAGAACCCTGGTGCTGTTCTTCGATGTCGAGGGTCACGTTTTCGAATGGCTCCTGCTTGCGGCCTTCGAATTCACGGAAGATAACTTTCGGACGGGATACCGCCAGTTCGAAACCTTCACGACGCATGTTTTCGATCAGAACTGACAGGTGAAGTTCACCACGGCCTGATACGCGGAAGGCGTCGGCGTCCGGAGTTTCTTCAACGCGCAGTGCCACGTTGTGCACCAGCTCTTTGTTCAGACGGTCAAGGATCTGACGTGAAGTCACATACTTACCTTCTTTACCGCAGAACGGAGAGGTGTTAACGCAGAAGAACATGGTAACGGTTGGTTCATCAACGCTCAGGGCTGGCAGCGCTTCCACATTCTGCGTATCGCAGATGGTGTCAGAGATGTTCAGCTCGCCCAGACCGGTGATGGCGATGATGTCGCCCGCTTCCGCTTCAGCAGATTCGATACGCTCCAGACCCATGTGGCCCAGCACTTTACCGACTTTACCGTTACGGGTTTTGCCTTCGCTATCGATGATCGTAACCTGCTGGTTAGGACGCACTTTACCGCGTTTGATGCGGCCGATACCGATAACACCCAGGTAGTTGTTGTAGTCCAGCTGAGAGATTTGCATCTGCAGCGGGGCTTCCAGCTCAACCTGTGGTGGAGAAACGTGTTTCACGATCGCTTCGTACAGCGGGGTCATATCTTCCGCCATATCCGCGTGATCCAGACCTGCAATACCGTTCAGGGCTGAAGCATAGATAATCGGGAAGTCGAGCTGCTCGTCGGTCGCATCGAGGTTAACGAACAGGTCAAATACCTGATCAACAACCCAGTCAGGACGCGCGCCAGGGCGGTCAACTTTGTTGATTACCACGATCGGCTTCAGACCATTAGCGAAGGCTTTTTTGGTCACGAAGCGGGTTTGCGGCATTGGGCCATCCATTGCATCCACAACCAGCAGCACCGAGTCAACCATCGACATTACACGCTCTACCTCACCGCCGAAGTCGGCGTGTCCTGGGGTATCAACGATGTTGATGCGATAGTCATTCCATTTAATGGCGGTGTTTTTTGCGAGGATGGTAATCCCACGCTCTTTCTCCAAATCGTTGGAGTCCATTACGCGTTCGGTCGCTTCGGTGCGGGCATCAAAGGTCCCGGACTGCTGTAGCAACTTATCAACCAGGGTAGTTTTACCATGGTCAACGTGGGCAATAATGGCGATGTTACGCAAATTTTCGATCACAGCTTTGCCTCAGGCATTAGAAATAGCGCGCTATTGTACACGGATTAATCGAAGGACTGAACAGGATCACAAATTTCATATAAAGATAACTGTTCGGATTGCTTTTATAGCCATTTTCAGTGCAAAGCTTGCACTGTGACGAAAAATTGCACCAAAACAGTGCCCATTTATCAGCCAATGGCACCAAAATGGTGCGCGACTTCCATCGTGGTGCAGTCCTCGTCTCACGAGAGGGCGCATCATAGCGCTTTTTTCAGAAAATAAAAAAGTTGGCATAGATTTCGCAAATACTCTAACAAGCAAAAAATGCCAGTTTCCACAACGGTTGTAAGCTTGTCAGAGATCTTTATTATCGGAGTAAGCGCGGCGAAACGCAAAGCGCACCGTGAAGATCTCTAACCACGACGACAATGACAAATCCAGGAGAGTTAAGTATGTCCGCTGAACACGTTCTGTCGATGATGAACGAGCACGAAGTCAAATTTGTTGATCTGCGTTTTACCGATACCAAAGGTAAAGAGCAGCACGTGACTATCCCCGCTCATCAGGTTAATGCTGACTTCTTCGAAGAAGGCAAAATGTTTGACGGCTCCTCGATTGGTGGCTGGAAAGGTATCAACGAATCCGACATGGTTCTGATGCCTGACGCAAGCACCGCTGTCCTTGACCCGTTCTTTGAAGATTCCACGCTGATCATCCGTTGTGACATCCTCGAGCCAGGCACCATGCAGGGCTACGACCGTGACCCACGCTCTATCGCTAAACGCGCTGAAGATTTCCTGCGCTCTTCCGGCATCGCGGACACCGTGCTGTTTGGACCAGAACCCGAGTTCTTCCTGTTTGACGATATCCGTTTCGGCAGCAGCACTTCCGGTTCCCATGTTGCTATCGACGACGTTGAAGCTTACTGGAACTCCGGTAAAGCCTACGAAGGCGGCAACAAAGGCCACCGTCCAGGTCTGAAAGGCGGCTACTTCCCAGTGCCTCCGGTCGACTCATCACAGGATATCCGTTCTGCTATGTGTCTGACCATGGAGCAGATGGGCCTGGTGGTTGAAGCTCACCACCACGAAGTGGCAACCGCAGGTCAGAACGAAGTGGCAACCCGCTTCAACACCATGACCAAAAAAGCTGACGAAATTCAGATCTACAAATATGTGGTGCACAACGTCGCTCACGCCTACGGCAAAACCGCGACCTTCATGCCTAAGCCAATGTTCGGCGATAACGGTTCTGGTATGCACTGCCACATGTCTCTGTCTAAAGGCGGCACCAACCTGTTCGCTGGCGACAAATACGGCGGCCTGTCTGAAATGGCACTGTTCTACATCGGCGGTGTGATCAAGCACGCTAAAGCGATCAACGCCCTGGCGAACCCGACTACCAACTCTTACAAGCGTCTGGTCCCAGGCTACGAAGCGCCAGTTATGCTGGCTTACTCTGCCCGTAACCGTTCTGCTTCTATCCGTATCCCAGTGGTTGCCAGCCCGAAAGCACGTCGTATCGAAGCGCGCTTCCCGGATCCAGCGGCTAACCCGTACCTGTGCTTCGCTGCACTGCTGATGGCTGGCCTGGACGGCATCATCAACAAGATCCACCCTGGCGATGCTATGGACAAAAACCTGTACGACCTGCCACCGGAAGAAGAAGCTGAGATTCCAAAAGTGGCAGGTTCTCTGGACGAAGCCCTGGCTGCACTGAACGAAGACCGCGAGTTCCTGACCCGTGGTGGCGTGTTCACTGACGATGCCATCGAAGCGTACATCGAACTGCGTAAGTCTGAGATTGACCGCATTCGTATGACTCCGCACCCGGTTGAGTTCGAACTGTACTACAGCGTTTAATTGGTTTTATTTGTTGCCGTGGAAACTTTTCAGCCCATCTTCGGATGGGCTTTTTTCTCAACGAATTCAACGTCAGGACGACGATTTCCGGGTTGTATGACTATAATGCACCAATCTGGTGCAGATAAATTACTCAGGAGAACGCTGTAATGGCAACTGGCACGCTGCCCGATGCTGGGCAGATTCTCAATTCACTGATCAACAGTATTTTACTGGTTGATAACGCGTTGGTGGTTCATTACGCCAACCCTGCCGCTCAGCAACTGCTGGCGCAGAGTTCCCGCAAGCTGTTTGGTACGCCCCTGCCGGAACTGATGGGTTATTTTTCCCTGAATATTGAGGTCATGCTCGAAAGTCTGGATGCCGGACAGGGCTTTACCGATAGCGAAGTGACCCTGGTGGTCGACAGCCGTGCGCACATTATGTCGCTCACCGCACAACGTCTGCCCGAAGGTTTGATTCTGCTGGAAATGGCTCCGATGGATAACCAGCGCAGGCTCAGCCAGGAACAGCTGCAGCATGCACAACAGGTGGCAGCACGGGATTTAGTCCGCGGTCTGGCACACGAAATTAAAAACCCGCTGGGGGGACTGCGCGGCGCAGCACAGCTGCTGGCCAAAGCCCTGCCCGACCCGTCGTTAACCGAATATACCAAGGTCATCATTGAACAGGCCGATCGCCTGCGCAATCTGGTTGACCGTCTGCTTGGCCCGCAACAACCGGGGATGCACGTCACCCAGAGTATCCATCAGGTCGCTGAACGCGTGGTCAATCTGGTGTCGATGGAGCTGCCGGATAATGTGTCGTTAATCCGTGATTACGACCCAAGCCTGCCGGAGCTGCCGCACGACCCGGATCAGATAGAACAAGTCCTTTTGAATGTTGTCCGCAACGCGTTACAGGCGTTGGGTGAAGAAGGCGGCACTATCACTTTACGTACCCGCACGGCGTTTCAGTTAACGCTGCACGGTACGCGCTATCGCCTGGTGGCACGCATCGATATTGAAGATGACGGCCCGGGCATTCCGGCGCAGCTGCAGGACACGCTGTTCTACCCGATGGTGAGCGGCCGCGAAGGCGGCACCGGGCTGGGGTTATCCATCGCCCGCAGCCTGATCGACCAGCATTCGGGAAAAATAGAGTTCAACAGCTGGCCCGGACATACTGAATTCTCGGTTTACCTGCCTATTCGCCAGTGAGGTTTCTATGCAACGAGGGATAGTTTGGATCGTCGATGACGATAGCTCCATCCGCTGGGTGCTCGAACGTGCGCTCACTGGAGCCGGTTTGAGCTGCGCTACCTTTGACAGCGCGAACGAGGTGCTGGAAGCCCTCGCCACTAAGACCCCAGATGTACTACTGTCAGACATTCGTATGCCCGGCATGGACGGACTGGCGCTACTGAAGCAGATTAAACAACGCCACCCGATGCTGCCGGTGATCATTATGACCGCGCACTCCGATCTGGACGCGGCGGTGAGCGCTTACCAGCAGGGCGCGTTTGACTACCTGCCTAAGCCGTTTGATATCGATGAAGCGGTGGCGCTGGTTGAGCGTGCCATCAGCCACTATCAGGAGCAGCAGCAGCCGCGTAACCAGCCGGTCAGCGGGCCAACCACCGATATTATCGGTGAAGCCCCGGCGATGCAGGATGTGTTCCGTATTATCGGCCGCCTGTCGCGCTCGTCGATCAGCGTGCTGATTAACGGCGAGTCCGGTACCGGTAAAGAGCTGGTAGCGCATGCCCTGCACCGCCACAGCCCGCGCGCCAAGGCGCCGTTTATTGCGCTGAATATGGCGGCCATTCCCAAAGATCTGATTGAATCCGAACTGTTTGGCCATGAGAAAGGCGCATTTACCGGCGCGAATCAGATCCGTCAGGGCCGTTTTGAGCAGGCCGACGGCGGCACGCTGTTCCTCGATGAAATCGGTGATATGCCGCTGGATGTACAGACTCGTCTGCTCCGCGTGCTGGCCGATGGCCAGTTCTATCGCGTGGGCGGCTATGCGCCGGTGAAAGTGGACGTGCGCATTATTGCCGCGACCCACCAGAACCTGGAGCTGCGCGTGCAGGAGGGCAAATTCCGTGAGGATTTATTCCACCGCCTGAACGTGATCCGCGTACACCTGCCGCCGCTGCGCGAACGTCGGGAAGATATTCCGCGCCTGGCACGTTACTTCCTTCAGGTTGCCGCTCGTGAACTGGGCGTGGAGGCGAAAATTCTGCATCCGGAAACCGAAACGGCGCTGACCCGCCTGCACTGGTCCGGTAACGTGCGCCAGCTGGAGAACACCTGCCGCTGGCTGACGGTGATGGCTGCCGGGCAGGAAGTGTTAATTCAGGATCTGCCGCCGGAGCTGTTTGAGACCTCGACGCCGGAAAACCCGGTGCAGTCGCTGCCGGACAGCTGGGCCACGCTGCTGGCACAGTGGGCCGACCGCGCGCTGCGCTCCGGTCATCAAAACCTGCTGTCGGAAGCTCAACCGGAGATGGAGCGTACGCTGCTGACTACCGCGCTGCGTCACACGCAGGGGCATAAGCAGGAAGCCGCTCGTTTGCTCGGCTGGGGGCGAAATACCCTGACCCGCAAGCTGAAAGAGCTGGGAATGGAGTAACCGGCGGTAACGCCATCCGGGCGGACCGAAAAAAGGTCCGCCCCTACAACATCCTGTCAGATCACCCTTGAGAATCGTGCGCCAGACGCTTTCTCCCGCAGGTAGCGGTCGAAGCACATGCAGATATTCCTAATCAGCAATCGCCCCTTAGCGCTCACTACAAGCCCGTTGGCGTGGTATTCCACCAGCCCGTCGCCGATCAGCGGCAGCATGGCGCTGAGATCCTCGGCAAAATAGTCGCGGAAGTCGATGCCGTAGCGCTGTTCCATCTCACTAAACGACAGCGCGAAGTTGCAGATCAGACTTTTGATCACATCGCGGCGCAGGCAGTCATCCTCACTCAGCTGCAGCCCGCGCCACAGGGCCGTATCCCCCTGCTGGACCTGCGCGTAATACTCTTTTAGCGCTTTGTGATTCTGTGCATAGCTGTCGCCGATCATACTGATTGCCGATACGCCCATTCCCAGCAGATCGCTGTCGCCCTGCGTGGTATATCCCTGGAAGTTGCGGTGCAGTTTGCCGCTGCGCTGCGCCACCGCCAGCTCATCATCGTGGCGGGCAAAGTGGTCCATGCCGATAAACTGGTAGCCCTGCGAAGTGAGCGTGGCGATGGTTTGCTGCAGGATCTCCAGCTTCTGCGCGGCATCCGGCAGCTCATCCTCGCGGATCTTACGCTGGGCGGCAAACAGTGCCGGCATGTGGGCATAGTTGAACACGCTGAGGCGGTCGGGATTCAGCTCGGCGACTTTTTGCAGCGTGAAGGCAAAACTCTCCGGGGTCTGCTTCGGCAGGCCGTAGATCAGGTCAATGTTGGTAGAGGCAAACCCCAGCTGGCGCGCACGCGCCATCAGGGCGAAGATCATCGCTTCATCCTGCACGCGATTGACCTTCTCCTGCACCTCCTTGTTGAAGTCCTGCACCCCCATGCTCAGGCGATTGAATCCGCTGACGCGCAGATGGTCCAGCACGTCCAGCTCAATTTCGCGCGGGTCGAGCTCTATCGAGATCTCAGCCTGCGGGCTGAAAGTGAAGTGCTGACGCAGGCAGTCCATCAGGCGGCTGATTTGCGCTTTATTAAGAAAGGTCGGCGTGCCGCCGCCCCAGTGCATCTGGCTGACGGTGCGCTGCGAAAACCGCGGCGCGCGGGCGGCTATCTCCTGCACCAGCGCATCGAGATATTCATCGGCTTTGTGCTGCTGGCGTGTCACCTGCTTGTTGCAGCCGCAGAAGTAGCACAGCTTGTGGCAGAACGGGATATGCAGATAAAGCGACAGCGGCCGCTGGGGGTAACGCGCCGCGGCCTGGAGAAAGGCCTGCTCGTCGTAAACCTGATTAAATTCCAGCGCGGTCGGATAGGAGGTGTAGCGGGGTCCGGCGGTGTTGTATTTCTGAATGAGCGGCAGGTCCCATTCGGTTGTCTGTTGCAGCATCTTCACGGTCCTCGTCTTCTGGGCTTTGACCGCCGCGAGACAGGAAGCTGCTGGCTGACGATCCGACTACGCAGCCGGGTCTTCAGCCGCGATAGCCGCTGTAGTTTAACGAATAACCACCCCAGCCAGCACAGCAGAATCAGCGCAATAATTGATCCAGGCCAAATCATCGCCAGATACCCAAAATGAAAAAGCAGCGCCAGATTGCGCTGCTTCAGATTACGTCAGAGAAACGCGGGTTCGCTGAAGATCAATTGCCGCCCTTGAGCAGGCGATACATATCTTCTTCGGCCTGCTCGTCATCAGCATCATCGTCCAGGGTGATGCCCAGCTGCTCCATCAGCACGTCGATACGGTCCAGTGACTGGTCCAGCCAGGCCTGCTCTTCCGCTGACAGGCTCTCGCCATTTTCCAGACGATCGAGCAGCGTATCCAGGCGCTCGTCGTTCTCCAGCTGTGCCAGCTCTTCTTCTGGCGTCAGGCGGGGCTTTTTCTCAACCACCGGCTTGGCGGCTTTCGCCGGCTTCACGGGTTTGCTGGCCGCCACATCGGCACCCAGCGCAATAGGCTTTTTGCTGCCAATACGCGGATCTTTGGCCGGCTTGCTGTCGGAACCTTTCTGACTGGTGGTCGCCGGGTTAGCACGGCTGCCGGAACTGTTGCCGCTGTGCTTCTTGTCGCGCTTACGGGCGCGCGCTTCCTGGTCGATCTCTTCACGCGATTTGCGTTTTACTCGTGCGCCCGGTTTTTTATCCTGGGGTGTGCGTGCAGGTTGCTTCATGGTTTCTGCTCTCAGACGTTTATCTTCAGTATAGAATTGCGGCGGAATCTAGCAGAAAGCAGAGCAAGAAAAAAGGCGCCAGGTCACCCTGTCGCCTTTTTTCACACCTTCCGCAGAAGGACTGACAATGTCAGCATCCATTTTAGCAGCTAGCGTCCCTGTTTTCCCTTTGCCTTTGCCCCCATCCTGGTAAGCATCCTGAGTCCCTGCCGAGCACGCCTGTGCGCTAATCCATCCCCGCTCACGATCTTCCTGATACTCCCTGAGCGCTTCATCCTGAAGTGAAACATCCTGTTTCCGACTACAAATGTAGACTAACCAGTCCGTCTCACAAGGTGAGGAACGTAATTTTTACTCTGTTTTTTTTCAATTTTTTATAACTTTATGATAAATATTAAGAAATCTAATTTCATTTAGTGTCAAATGCAGAGAGTGCTGCCAGCAGCAATGGTCAATGTCTCACAGACGAAATCGAGACCGCGTCTTACCGGGCGCTTTAGCACCATACAGGGTATAATCAGCGCAATTGCCCTTTTTATCCTGGAGTATCTATTTTGTCTGGCTGGAATTATCACGTCACCCATTTTGTCACCAGCGCCCCCGATATCCGTCACCTGCCTGCCGATACCGGCATCGAAGTGGCTTTTGCCGGGCGTTCTAACGCGGGTAAATCCAGCGCACTGAATACGCTGACGAACCAGAAAGCCCTCGCGCGGACCAGTAAAACGCCGGGGCGTACGCAGCTGATTAACCTGTTTCAGGTGGCCGAGGGCTATCGCCTGGTCGACCTGCCAGGCTATGGCTATGCGCAGGTCCCGGAAGAGATGAAACTGAAATGGCAGCGTTCGCTGGCGGAGTATCTGCGCGAGCGCGTCTGTCTGAAAGGGCTGGTGGTGCTGATGGATATTCGTCACCCGCTGAAAGACCTCGATCGCCAGATGGTGATGTGGGCGGTCCAGAGCGGCATTGAAGTGCTGATACTGCTGACCAAAGCCGATAAGCTGGCCTCGGGGGCGCGCAAGGCGCAGCTCAACGCCGTGCGTGAAGAGGCTAAGACCTTCCTCGGCACCGTGGAAGTGGAAGCCTTCTCATCGCTGAAGAGAATCGGCGTGGATAAGCTGAGCCAGAAGCTCGACAGCTGGTATCGCGATCTGCCACCGGCCACGGAAGACGATATTCCGGCTGAATAAGCCCCCGCTTCACCGGGCCAGGCGTGCCTGGCCCCTGCGCAATCGGTATAAACACCGCACAAAATCCCAGATAGCGCCCAATAAAAAACGCCCCAGTCATTACTGACTGGGGCGGCTAAATATTCAGCCAAATCCGATTACGTGAAGTAAAAGGTCTGAAAGATAGAACATCTTACCTCTGTACCCTACAACTCGAACTTTACATGATTTTCTGAGCGCTCAAAAGGGTTTTTTGTAGTTAATTTTCAGAAAACGACAGCAGTAATCCTACTCAGGTCACATTCTGAGGGTGATGCTGTAGCTTAATTACGAAAAAAGTGTTTTGCCTGAGAAGCTTAGGTGATTTTCTGAACGCAGGGTGCAGGAATGGGCCGCTGAACCGATTAACGCTACGAATTTCTTATGGGTAGTGCACGCTGCTGATTTGCTGAAAAAACAGCAGCGTGCAGTTGGCGATAACTTAGTGCGCCTGATCCCAGTTGTCGCCCACGCCGATATCGACGCGCAGCGGCACATCCAGTTTCATACTGCCTTCCATTAGCTCACGAATTTTCGCTGAAGCCGCTTCGACCAGATCGGCCTGCACCTCAAACACCAGTTCATCGTGTACCTGCATGATCATTTTGATCTGCGGGGTTTCCTGCGCGGACAGCCATTCATCGACCGCAATCATTGCGCGTTTAATGATATCCGCAGCGGTTCCCTGCATCGGGGCGTTGATTGCCGCACGCTCCGCAGCTTTACGGCGCATCGCGTTGCTGGCTTTAATGTCGGGCAGATAGAGGCGGCGACCGTCCAACGTCTCGACATAGCCCTTCTCTGCCGCCAGTTCGCGGGTGCTTTCCATATACTGCAATACGCCTGGATAGCGCTCGAAATAGAGGTCCATATATTTCTTCGCTTCACCGGCGCCAATATTCAGCTGGCGCGACAGCCCGAATGCGCTCATACCGTAGATCAGACCAAAGTTAATCGCCTTGGCGCTGCGCCGCTGTTCGCCGCTAACCTTATCCAGCGCCACGCCAAAGACTTCGGCGGCGGTGGCGCGGTGAATATCCTGCTCGCTGGCAAAGGCGGTCAGCAGCCCTTTATCCTGTGACAGATGCGCCATAATACGCAGCTCAATCTGCGAGTAGTCGGCTGCAACAATGCGGCTGCCCTTCGGCGCAATAAAGGCCTGGCGGATACGGCGTCCTTCATCATTGCGCACCGGGATGTTTTGCAGGTTCGGATCGCTGGATGAGAGGCGCCCGGTCGCCGTCACCGTCTGGTGATAGGAGGTGTGCACGCGGCCGCTGTGCGGATTGATCATCAGCGGCAGCTTGTCGGTGTAGGTCGACTTCAGCTTTGAAAGCCCGCGATGCTCCAGAATCACCTTCGGCAGCGGATAGTCCAGCGCCAGCTCGGCTAACACTTCCTCACTGGTGGACGGCGCCCCGCCCGGGGTTTTCTTGGTGGGTTTAATCCCCTGCTTTTCAAACAGGATGGTCTGCAGCTGCTTCGGAGAGGAGAGGTTGAACGGCTCCCCCGCCAGCTCGTGTGCTTTCAGCTCCAGCTCGGCCAGACGCGTTCCCAGCTCCTGCGAGTGCGCGGCCAGGATGTTCTGATCGATCAGCACGCCGTTGCGCTCAATACGCGAAATAACCGGCACCAGCGGCATCTCTACCTGCTCAAAGACGTTTTTTGGCCCCGGCTCTTTTTCAAGCTCCGGCCACATTTTCAAATGCAGCTGCAGCGTAACGTCGGCATCTTCCGCGGCGTAGTGTGCGGCCTGCTCAAGCGCGATCTGGTTAAAGGTCAGCTGATTCTTGCCTTTGCCGGCGATCTCCTCAAAGGTCACCGTTTTATGACTCAGCCAGCGCGCGGCCAGGCTGTCCATATCATGGCGGCCCGCCACGCTGTTAAGCGCGTAGGACTCCAGCATGGTATCGAACTGAATGCCCTGCAGCTGGATACCGTAGTTATCCAGCACGCCACGGTCATACTTCAGGTTCTGCCCAACCTTCAGCGCTTTCGGGTCTTCCAGCAGCGGTTTCAGACGATCCAGCACGGCTTGACGATCCAGCTGCACCGGCGCATCAAGATAGTCGTGCGCGACCGGAAGATAGGCGGCCTCGCCCGGTGCGGTGGCAAACGACAGGCCGATGATATTGGCACTGAGGGTGTCCAGCGAGTCCGTTTCCAAATCGAAGGCGAACAGCTTGCTGTCCTGTAATTTTTTCAGCCAGCGGGTGAAGGTCTCGTCATCAAGAATGGTGACGTAGCCATCAGAGGAGAGCACGCTGGTCGTCTCTTCTGCTGCGGGCTCGCTTTCCGCCGCTGCCACTTTTTTCGCAGAGGGATTACCTTTATTACCCTGCAGCCATTTACCCTCTTCGAGGTCAACAATCCAGCGCTTGAATTCGTAATGCTTAAATAACCCCAGCAGCTCTTCGACGGCGGGTTCTTCAACCGTCAGCTTATCGCAGGTCAATTCCAGCTCAACATCGGTTTTAATCGTCGCCAGCTGATAGGAGAGGAAAGCCATCTCCTTATTTTGCTCCAGCTTGGCCGCCATGGTTTTTGCCCCGCGGAAGGTCAGGGTCGCGACTTTATCCAGATTGTCATAGATATCTTTTACGCCGCCTAATCCCTGCAGCAGTGCCTGCGCCGTTTTTTCGCCCACGCCCGCAACGCCTGGAATGTTATCCGAGGAGTCGCCCATCAGGGCGAGAAAATCAATAATCAGCGACGGTGGAATACCATATTTCTCTTCCACTTCATCCGGGCCAAGGATGGCATTATTCATGGTGTTAATCAGCGTGATGTTCGGCGACACCAGCTGGGCCATGTCTTTATCGCCCGTGCTGATCAGCACAGGTTTGCCCATCTTCTCTGCCGCCAGCGCCAGCGTACCGATGACGTCATCAGCCTCTACGCCGGAAATAGCCAGCAGCGGCAGGCCCATCGCTTTGACCATGGTATGCAGCGGTTCAATCTGCGCACGCAGATCGTCCGGCATCGGCGGGCGATGTGATTTATACGCTTCAAATAATTCGTCGCGGAAGGTTTTACCCTTGGCATCAAATACCACGGCCACATGACTAGGCTTATATTGCAGCAGCAGGCTGCGCAGCATATTTAATACGCCGTACATTGCACCGGTGGGTTCGCCCGCGCTATTGGTCAGCGGAGGGAACGCGTGATAAGCACGGTACAGGTAGGAAGATCCATCTACCAGAATCAGCGGGTTTTCTGCAATTTGAGCCATAAGTCGTCACGTTCTTCTTGGGTTTCGATTGAGGGTAAGGATGCCACAGCTCACTATAAAAGATGAAATCACAACGGCGAATAATCATCAGATAGTGGTGTTTTTGCGCAGCGCTTCGCATTGATTATCTGTGGATAAGTTTGTGCGTAAATTTAATAACGATTAATTAATGGCAGACAAACCCGCAAAGGATAAATTAAAGTCACCTTTAAAATCATCCAGTTAGTTTATCTCATTAGGATTATCTTTAGATTTTACGGCGTTAGCGAGATGTGGATATCAGTTGGTATCACCAGCCATCGACGCGCGATCTCCGTCTGATGAAAGGGCACTTTTACGACAAATATTTTGCAAGGCGGGAAGAAAAAACGCCGGGCGTGCCGGCGTTTAGTAGCACTCTTCGCGGGTTTACTTCTGAGTAATCAGGAATTTCACCACGTTGGCATACTGCTGAACATAGTTATCCATGGAGCTGGTATCCAGGCCACCGTTGTTAACCATGTATTTGCCGTTAACGAACATCGCAGGCACGCCGCGCAGGTTGACATCGGCTGCCGCTTTCTCCTGCTGAGCAACCAGCGATTTCACCACAAAGCTGTTCCAGGCAGCATCATAGGCTTCCGGCGTGATACCTGCTGCCTTGACGAAGACGTCCTTCAGGCTGGCCGGATCGGTAATGGTCTGGCTTTTCTGGATACCGTCGAAGATAGGTGCAGTCACTTTATCTTCCACGCCCAGCGCCATAGCGACAGCCCATGCCTGGGTAACGGTTTTACCCATTTCGCCGCCGAGGAATTCAACGTGGTACTTGGTCACTTTAGCGTTCGCCGGCAGGACTTTCTTCACGGCATCGCTTACGTGCCAGACATGCTCGAACTCATAGCAGTGTGGGCAGAAGAACGAGAAGAACTCGAGAACCTGTGGCTCACCGGTTACAGGCTTATCCATAGTCACGTATTGCTGACCATCGGTAAATTGTGCAGCTGAAGCGCTGAATGCCAGAACCATACCGACGAGCGCAAACCAAATCTTTTTCATCGCGAAACTCTCTCCATAACAACTTAATAGGCGAACCAAAGGCGATCACACCTGGAATACAGGTGTCAGCTGCAGCGGAGGCTCCTGCAACAGCTTGTCCTGTTCGTTAAAAGTGGAAATCTGTCGGCGCCAGAAATCCTCATCCGTCATCCACGGAAAACTGCCTGGGAAGGCCGGATCCTGCCAGCGGCGTACAACCCACGCCAGATAATAAACCATCCGCATAGCACGTAAAGGCTCAATCAGTGACAATTCGTGAGCGTCGAAGTCGCAGAACTCAGCGTAGGCTTCCAGCAGGATATCCCACTGCAGGCGCTGTTCCTGACGGTCGCCGCTTACCAGCATCCACAGATCCTGCACGGCCGGGCCATTACGGGCATCGTCGAGATCGACAAATAACGGGCCATCGCGCCATAAAATATTGCCGGGGTGGCAGTCACCGTGTAGGCGCAAAGGCTGCCACTGAGTATGCCAGCAGTTTTGTAAAGTTATGCGCAGGCGTTCAATACTGGCGAGTAAATCCGCTTTCAGCTTCGACGGCACCAGCGTACTGTCGGTAAAAATCTGCAGCGGTTCGTCGATGTACTCCTGCAAACCAATAGTTGGCCGTTGGCTGAACAGCTTGCGTCGCCCGACCTGATGAATGCGTCCGAGGAAACGCCCTACCCACTCCAGATGGTCATAATTGTCGGTCTCATACTGGCGGCCGCCCAGGCTGGGAAACACCGCATACCAGAAGCCCTGGTGCTGATGGAGCATTGAGCCATTGAGTTCCAACGGTGCGGCGAGGGGGATTTCGTCGGCAAACAGTTCGCTGGCAAACTGATGCTCTTCCTCTATCTGCCCCTGAGACCAGCGCTGTGGACGGTAGAACTTAGCGACGTAACGGCGTTTATCATCATCGGAAAACTGATAGACACGATTTTCATAGCTGTTCAGCGCCGTCAGACCAGACTCCACGCGTAGCCCGGTCTCCCACAGTGCATCAAGGATGGTGTCAGGCGTTAAAGTGTGGAAGTTAAAAGCAGGTTCTTTCATCCGGCGGGCCCGTTGGTCATGACATGAGATGCCTGCAAGAATATCATTAAATGGCCGCCGTCATGGGCCAGCGGCTGATTTAATCCTTGATCACGCCCCGCGCCCGCAGCAGTGCGGTCCTGAAATCATCCTCATAGTCTTTTTTCAGACCGGGGATCTCAGCGTGCTTATCACTGCCGCGCATTTTGAGATGGTAGATCAGCACGTCATCGGTTAATTCAGTAAAAGGCTGTTTAAATCCGGCTTCATCGGCTAACTTCTGTAAAAACTCAACTAAATTCAGATCGGGATCCTGCTGCCACGCGGGTTGTAGCAGGCTGATTAATTCATTGAGGCGATGGCATTTCATGCTGTTGTCCCTGTATAAAGAAACCCAAAGTAAAGCATAGGGCATAAACCAATGAGTATGACGAGTGCCGTGGCAGGACCATGGATCACCGGGGTGATCCTGGCAGGTGGCCGTGGCAGCCGCATGGGCGGTAAAGATAAGGGGCTGGTGCTGTATCAGAACAAGCCTCTGTATCAGCACGTGCTGCAACGCTTTGCGCCGCAGGTCACTACTGTATGGATTAATGCCAACCGCAATATTGAGGTATATCAACAGAGCGGCGTGCCGACGATCGCCGATACGCTCAGCGACTTTCCCGGGCCGCTGGCGGGTATGTTAGCGGCGCTGCAGCAGGCAGAAAGCGAATGGGTCGCCTTCTGCTCCTGCGATACGCCCTGCGTGCCGTCCAATCTGGTGAGTGAGCTATGGAAGGATCGGGGACAAGCGCTGGCAGTGTGGGCGCGCACGGAACAGCGCGATCACCCCACGCTGGCGTTGCTGCATCGCAGTCTGGCAGCGCCGTTGCAGGATTATCTGGCGCGAGGCGAGCGTAAACTGATGCTGTTTCTTCAACAGATCGATGGGCACAGCGTATTATTTACCCAGGCGGAAGCCGCATTTCGCAATATTAACCAGCCGGAAGATCTTTTATAGCGTGAGGAAGGGGGATTTTGCTGTGATAACAGCACAGGCGACGTATTTCTCAGCCCTGTAAACGCAAAAAACCCCGGCCTTTCGGTCGGGGTTATTGCTTTATTTGATGCCTGGCAGTTCCCTACTCTCGCATGGGGAGGCCCCACACTACCATCGGCGCTACGGCGTTTCACTTCTGAGTTCGGC